>Ga0334883_1001093_pt1 | contig 42790 bp, 32 predicted proteins | sample GraSluR1_MG_6_FD_207230 | JGI IMG/M metagenome (GOLD analysis project Ga0334883, IMG submission 207230) | Sludge microbial communities from methane-producing bioreactor in Wageningen University, Netherlands - Granular Sludge_09_05-R1 | ecosystem: Engineered > Bioreactor > Anaerobic >...
ATCAATGCCTAGGACGCTGTACACGCACTTGTTAATGACTTTGCCGTCCTTTTTAACCTTGAAGCGGATGCCGTCAAAGAACACTACCGGGTAAACCCCAGCCAGCGGGCGTGACTGCCATTCTGCCGCTTCTGGCATGATTTTGTCTGTTATCCGGCTGAGTTGTTGCCGGCCACGCTGTTTTTTTCATACCCAAGATGCTCGTCCATTTCTCCTTCCAGCATCTTTCCCAGCACTCCAGCAAATAGGTTTTTGAGTCTTGCCGTTACATCTCCCGGGGTGGTACATTCATTGCTTATCAGGACTACTAGCTCCTTTTCTTTGTCACTCAACTGTCTCATGATAACATCTCCTTAATTTTTATTTATGGAGATTATTACCATTTACACAGTCGTGCATACGCTCTCATGCATCCCAGTCGTGTTCAAACTGTTCTCTCAATGCCAACTTCAGGCTTTCATATTCTCCGGCAACATCGGGATGCTTATGTAAATAGTCCCGGAAATAAAGTTCACCCCAATCTCCCGGATGCTTAATATCATTGAGGGGAGTGTAAATCCTTCTGTGTAAATGGAATAACCCACCATTTGTTTGGTAATACTGAAAATACTCTTCTTCATGTGGAGGATAGGGCTCCGGTGGAGACCGACCTGAGCGCCACATAAAGTTCTGCTTATACGGATGAGGGCACAAAGGGGAAATCGGATTTTGTTCATATGTACACGCAAAAAGCCCTGGAGGAACACCTGGAGGACGAAATCGACCTGGAGCGCGTCGCGCGAATCGCCCGCTGTTCATCGTTTCATTTTCAGCGTATGTTTTCCTATCTCGCGGATCTGCCTCTTTCCGAGTATATCCGCAGGAGGAAGATGACCAGAGCGGTATTCGATTTGCAAAACAGCGATGAAAAAAAACAACATGTGCCTATATTGAGCATAACGTCATGTTGAAAATTTCGGATATGCTTCGCATTATCCATATAATGCAAATATGGATTGTTAACAGATTCATGGTATAAGTGGGTAGGTTAGGTAGTAGAGGGGATTAGCTATTTTAAGCGACTTATTTTTGCTCCCGGACGACGCGGTGACACTCCGGGTAAGGAACAGGGACACACCTACCTTTGGAGGGCCTGGAGGCAGGAATGTCCCTGGGTATGGGGAATGTCCCTGACAATCACCTATAGAATAATAATTTGTCGGGGATTTCACCGTATCTGCGCAGGTGGTCTTCTTTCATCTGCTCATATTGTTCTTTAAAGTTTATTCTGGTACCGATTTTAAATGATGCTCTTTGCTTGGAGAATCCGGATTTAAAGAAAAGCAGCGGGTTGTCGGGAGAATTATCGGTGCCTCCGCCTAGATGCAGGAATCTGCAGCCCAGTTTCTGACCTAACCTTACGGCTTCATGCAGCAGCAGATTGGTGGCGCTGAGTTTTTTGCCTTGATCATTGGCAGCCGATAGATGGTATTCCGTGATATGGTGATTATGAAAAAAAACTGCCCCTGCGGCTATCTGATTTTCGCAGATGCAAACAGCATTATATACCTTATCCCAGTTTAACAGGGTTTGAAAATATTCTTCCGGCAGATAGTAAAAATTATCTGCATCCAGTTCTGACATCAGACTATGATACAAATCGGGAAATACCTTTATAAAATCAGCACTGCCCCACCATTCGATCCGGAGCTTGTTTTTTATGGCTTTACGGATAGCTGTTCTTACCCGGGTACTGTAGTTTGCCAAGGACAGGTCAAGTCTCAGATCTATCCAGACCGTTTGCCGGTTGTCGATAATATTTCCATCATAATACCGCCAGTTTTCCAGGAGCGGGTGGAAACGGACAAATTCGGCCAATATCTTGTTTTCCATACTCCAGGAAGAATACGCGGACCAGGCTTTTTGCAGAAATTCTTCATTTAAACTAGTTGCTGCAGGACCCCCATAGCCACAAGGGGATTGGATATCAAAAAAATCACTTCCATCTATCGGAGATAGGTGAAACCCGTGATAGAAGATTTCGCCGCGATTTGCGAATACAAAAAACCGGGGGGACAGCTTATGGTTTCGGTGAGCATCAGCTGCTATATAAAGTGGATGAAGGCTGGGAGCGGTTATAGTGTTATCGATTTGCTCAAAAATCTTTACCGCTTCCTCAAGTTTGAGCAGCATATTTTTCATACCTCCTTGCAGCAGGGGGGAGGATGCCCGTTGTCCTGACGGGCAGCAATTCCAGCCTGGTTTTTGCAGGATTTCAGCACCTGCATATTACATCTTAGTATAGAAGCGCAGGATTTGTTCTGCCATATAGGATAGAGCATCCGGCACCAGCCTCTGATCGATAGGCAGGGTCAGGATAGATTTGCTCAGATTTATATCATTTTCATAGGCATCTGTTTTTGCTGCGGATGGAAGGGGCCAGTGGACCGGGCAGAATATATTCTGCTTCATGAGATAATCTCTAAGCTTATCCCGATGCCGCGGTTGGACTCGAACCGGAAATCCCAGGGGCACTTCTTCTGCTTCCAGTGAATTATACAATGGAAAAACTTCCTCATTGGTCAGCTGCATAGATTGTAATAATTTCGATAAATAAAACCAGTTTAAACGCCGGGTTTCTGCTATCTCCTTAAGATCAGTCCGGTCTAAGATGTATCTGGAAAGATAAGACATGGAGCGGGGCCTGATATAATTATCGAGCTGGTTTTCCGCTTCCGCCAGCAGGGTTAAAAAAGATTTGGAATCCCCATGATTTTCCCGGATGATCTTGGCGATTAATTTTTTTGATATGAAGGTTTCGTCAGCTGGCTGGAGGCTGTATTCTATGGGGATATCACAGGCCAGCACAGCACCATCCGGTTGGGGCAGAAATTTTCTATAGCTGTTTATAATAAAATCGCCATATCTGCCTAAATGGGTGCTTAATAAAGATTGTACATTGTCTTCGATAATAAACCCTGGACCATCTTCGGAGAGCTTATCCAGCCAGCCTGTAATTCCGTAATTTTCTTTGCCGAAGTAATTTATAAACAGGAATACCTCACCATCCAGGCTGTCCGGGAGCAGTTGGGGATTTTGCAGATCATCCCCCATGGAATAATAATTAATTTTAAAATCCAGCTGCCTAAAGGGAGTGATTGCGGAAGAACAGCAGTAATAGGGCAGCCAGGCTTCCTTTTTTCCGCCCTGCTGGATAATACCGGTCAGAGCCAGAAGGAGTGCGGACCTTCCTGTATCCACATAAATATGATGCTTTCTCGCATAGCGTATATGGCTGTTGTCTGTCTTGGCTTGCAGAAAGACATCCTCTGATAGGCCGAATTCTCCGCCGATGATATAAGCTGACATAGAGACCCCCCTTTGGAGGAAAACCAGCGAATAATCTTGTTTCATTAATATTGTGATTTATAATGGGGCAGGGAAACAGGAACACCGGGTGACTTATTTTTCCATAAATGCGAAATAATCATCCCGATTGATACCAACGATAATCTGATCCCAGAAGCGGTTTTTTCTCCAGTAGTAATTTTTCTTGCGGCCTTCTTCTTTCCAGCTGCAGCTCTTGGTATACATGCGGTAGGAAGGTTCATTATATTCTATTATGGTAGTATCCAGGCGTTCAAAAGCCAGTTCTTCAAAAGCATAGCGCATGATTGCCAGTACCGTATCTGTACCATAGCCTTTTCCGCGTGCTTCCGGGCTAAGCACTATCCCGGTAAAGGCGTTGCGGTCCTTCCAATTAATATTTACCAGGTTGGTGGTGCCGATTAGTTCACCTTGTTTGCTGACAATGGCGAAGCGCTGGTTTAAATGGTCTGACTGCAGATTGTTCAGCCATTTTTCCATTACCAGGGAAGAGCTGGGAAAGTGCCATCCCCCCAGCATATATTGTATCTCCGGATCATTGCTCCACTGCTGCAGCCAGGGCAGGTCTTCAGGCTCGATAGCTCGCAGGGTAACATATTTGCCATAGATATTAATCAGTTTCACCTCTCTTGTCGTGCAAGTGGGAACGGCTCTCGACTTGTATAAAATATTTTATGACGTGTATCATTTTTTAATAACATTGTTATTGTTTTGATTTTCCCAAAAGTCTCCGCCAAGTAATGGTGTTACAGAACTTTTAGACTTAGTGTTACTTATATCTTTGGTTTCTTGAATCTGCTTATTAAGTGTAGTTTGATGTGTTGCGGAAGCTATGATAAAAAATAAAGGCATTTACGAAAATAGAAGACCAGGTTATGTGTTCTGCTATTCATTCTGCCTTTTTGGAGCAGGCCGCCATGCAATTCCTTCAATCAACCCAGTTTTGTTTGCTATAGTCTGGCTATTATAAGTATCTTTCGTAAAAGTAACCATCTTTACCACTTGGTAATCACTGGCAACCATGTAGGCCAGCTGCTTTCCGTCAGGGGCCCAGACAACTTGATAAGCTGTCCCGATGTTTTCCACCTTTCCCCCTTGACGGTTAGTTAACATTATACCTTCGGGGCTGTATACATATCCCTCAGGCTTCATATTAAAGATTAGTTTGCTCCCGTCGGCATTCCAAAGAGCGGGAGGTCTATTTATATACCGGCTTTCATATGCATAGAGAATCCGAACCTCACTCGTCTGTAGATCCAATAATGCATAGCCCTGCTCCGTGGTTACAACATTTTCCTCTATAGCTTCCTGACGGGTCGTTTCTCTGTCATCATTGTAAAAGAAAAAGGCTATTTCGGACCTGGTCGGAGACCAGGAGGGTGAACCGATATACCTGGACTGCAAGTCTATCTCCTTGGCGGTTATAACTCTCGCTGTACGGTCCTCAAGATTAAACAGGTGAATACTGCCTTGACAGCCATAGACAACCTTTTTTCCATCAGCAGACCAGCCCGGGTTTGTAACCAATCCTGCTTCCAGGATGTTATAACCGGTGCCGTCCAAATTAATAACAGTCGGACAGCCTCCCCAGGCACCAGCCATCACCTCATGGCCGGTTGGCGATGGCTGCCCCTCACGCCCGTACAAGGGTCTGCTGGTAAAGCACAGCATGGAACCATCCGGTGACCAGGAAGGCATCAATTCCCATCTGTCCGGGGTACTAGTGAGATTATGATGCTGGCCTGTCGCACTGTTGTAAAGAAATATATCCCCATCACTGCTGTATGCAAGCCACTGCCCATCCGGAGACCATTGGCAATAAAGCATGGCGGAACCTTCCGGCAACTCAACCGGAACCAGTTTTCCGTCCGTTATTGAACCCAGGAACTCCCCGGTATGTCCGCCCGAATCCTGGTTCTGGGCTCTATTCTCCAGCAGTTTATCGGATGTTTGTTTTACTCCCCCACATCCTGTTAAACTGGCGATAAAAAAGATCAGAATTAAGACTACCGCCAGTCTTTGAGTGGAGTTGCCCCTGCTTTGGTACGACATCATTCGACTCCTTTCTTCTTCGAAAATATCACCCATGGTCTTTGAGTGCCGGTTTTCTAGTCCAACTCTTCCTCAATGATTTTTGCATATGTATCGTAATCTTGTATCCCCAGGACTTCCCTGGCATTGATGTATACGGTAGGAATTCCTTGTACTCCTAGTTTTTCCTCCTTTTCCAAGTCGTTTTGAATAATATTATTTTGCAAGAGAAGCTCAATTGTGGCAGGCGCAGCACTTCATTCTTCCAGGCAATCAAAAATTTGGTGCAGATTATTCTAAAAGCTCAACCATCATCTCAGAATATTTGTGCGCAAAACTTCCGATTGACCTCTTTAATAACCGTCCCCACTTGCGCGCGGGTATTACATATCCGCAAAGATCTTGGGGCGTGATGCTGCATGTAGATCAATTTCATTAAGATAATCAACGATTAGATGCTCGGTGTCGCTCCTAATAAGAGGGCTTTTGAACTCAGCCAGACGCTTCCGGTAAACCGGATCATAGAGGGCAGTATGTACTGCTTTTTTTATCTGTTCTCGATCATAATCAACATTTATAAGGCAGGCCAGATGCTCTCTGCCCCGCTGGCGATCACCTACATTTATTACTGGAAGATTTATACTCATAGCTTCAGCTATACCGGAGCTGGAATTTCCAATCATGGCTCCGGCCTGGGCCATAATGCTGGCAAAAAGCTCCCGACTGCACACCGGCGGCAGAACTTTAACATGAGGATGGATGTCTGCGTATTGGTTCATTTTGGATAATATCAGCTGTCCACCGGCATCATTATTGGGATTGGCCAGTAATACCGGGTATTTTAGTAAAGCTAATGCCTCAAGTGTTTCCGTGATTTGCTCTGCAGCTTTATCCTGGGAGTGAGTAACTGCATGCTGGTTTACCAGCAGATAAGGAACATCTTCGGGTAAATCCAGCTCCTGGCAGATAGCTGATCGAGGATAAACAACATCTGGCTTAATATTACCTCCAGGCAGGCCAACCACCTTTATCCTGGATGAGCATTCGCCCATCTGTCTGATCCTTCGGCCATGTTCCTCAGATGCAGGGAGATGATAATGAGCAAATTTTGTTATGGCATGTCGTATGGAATCATCAATAGAGCCGGATAAGCTGCCGCCACAGAGGTGAAGCACTACAATATTCTGAAAAGCGGCTGCCATGGCTCCGGCCAGTTGTTCAGCGCGGTCCCCCAGAACAATAACAATATCAGGTTTAACTGATGCCATAATCTGACTCATACCATATAGATAAAGTCCGGCGGAGGAAGCCATAGCCGCCAGGGAATCCCCCTTTAGATGGCCGTATACGGGAGCGGTTAGGGTGAACCCGTCCCGGACAATCTCCCTCCAGGTTTCGCCATGGGCCGGGTCCAGATGCATGCCGGTTGGCAGGATGCTTAGAGTAAGGTCCGGCTCTGCCTGTATAGCTTGCAGGGTTCTGCGCAGGGGACCATAATCGGCCCGGGAACCACTGATGTATAGTATATTTATCATAAAAGCATCTCCCAGGTTATGGGTGTATCGCCATCAATATTGTGTTTGGCGGTTCTGCCCTTTGCTGCATCCCATAAACGGGGATCGATACCAGTGGCAGGACGTTTGAAGGTTACATTAGTATCGTTCAATATTTCCCCGGCCAATATGGTGCGGGCAGATACCAGGCTGCGGCGGGCCGCTGTTCTTATCGGTATTTCGCTGGGATGTGGACGTTTGATACCATCCCCCAGGCAAGATTCCGCGATACGGATGTTTTCTACGAACTGTTTTAGTTCCGGGGGGGAAAGGGACATGGCATGATCGGGCCCGGGCAGGGTTTTATCCAGGGTGAAATGTTTTTCAATCATACATGCGCCCAGGGCAACAGCCGCTACCGCCACAGTACTGCCTTCAGTATGATCGCTGTAAGCAGCTAAGGTTCCCAGGGCGGAAGCCATGGCAGACATAGCTCTCAGATTAATCGAAGATGGTTCTGCCGGGTAATTGGAAACACATTGGAATAAAACAATCTTGTTGTCACCCTGCTGTCGAATATGTTCCACCGCTCCGGCCACATCCTGCAGGGTACTCATGCCGGTGCTCAACAGAACCGGCAGGCCGCTGGCCGCTATACACTTTAATAATGGATAATTAGTAATTTCCCCTGATCCAACCTTAATACAGCTGCCATTTAGATCTATTAGAAATTGGACTGCTAGTGGATCAAAGCAGGAAGCAATATAGGCGATACCTGAGCTGCTGCAGTATTTGGCAATTATGTGGTGGTTTTCCCAGGGCAGGTCATAATTTTTACTCATTTCCAGCATGCTGCTGCTTGGGGTTTGCTTATTCTGATAAACAGCAGCAGTAGCTGTATGAGATACCTGCTCTTCGACTTGATACAGCTGAAATTTTACTCCGTCTGCTCCAGCGGCGACGGCAGCATCTACCAGGCGCAAAGCCATTTCCAGGCTGCCATTGTGATTAATTCCTGCTTCAGCAATTATGAAGCAGGGATGATTATTTCCTACTTTACGATCATTTATTAGAATTTCGTACATAATACCTCCTGTGGACCTTCTATGTGGATACTGCTAGGTATCAGTATAAATATTCAATTTTTAGAGGATATGGCATTCATCTCAAAGCAGAATCCTTTCCCCACATCATTAAGGGGTAACAGTTATGACTAAAGAAAGACGCTGCTGGGCAGATTAATAATTCTGCGTTCCAGACTCTCAGCCCCACTCAAATCCATATGGGGACAGCTTTGATACATGGGCAATTTGTTCATCAAGGTCCAGGCTGGACGGGTCATGATGCCATTTTTATTAGTTAATTCCAGCAGCCTATCCCGGTGGCATGCATGTTCTTCATCAAGTATAAGAACATTTAGCCAGTAGTTGCTGCGAGCATAATCTGCCTCTTGGAATACTTTGATTCCATCAATCCCGGCCAATGCCTCCTGATAGCGCAGGGCCAGCGCTCTTTTCTTTTCAATGAAGGCGGGTAATTGCTCCAACTGGGCACAACCCAGAGCGGCATTTATATTGGGCATACGATAGTTATAAGCTACCATATCGTGATGGAACGACCATTGATGGGGAAGTTTGGCTTGTGCAGCCAGATGTCGGGCTAAGTCAAATACTGATTTATCATTAGTCAATATGGCTCCGCCCCCACCGGTAGTAATGATTTTATTGCCATTAAAGCTCAAAATTGCTGCTTTACCTATACTGCCGGTATGTTGGCCTTTATAATAAGAGCCTAAAGACTCGGCTGCATCTTCGATTAATTCCAGATTGAACGTTCTGCCCAGGTCTGCTAGAGGGTCCATATCTGCCGGATGTCCGAAGGTATGCATGGGTATCAGGGCTTTTATAGTCCGGCCAGTTTTTTTATTAATGCAAATTCCGGATCTTACAACTGCTATTTCCTGCAAATATTTATCCAGCTTATAAGGGTCTGCCCCAAGAGTTCTTTCCTCACTGTCAATAAAATGGGGAACGGCCCCACAGTAGCTGACTGCATTGGCGGTAGCCACAAAAGTTAGTGCAGGAATCAAAACTTCATCATTTGCTGATACTCCTGCAAGCAGCAGGCAAATATGCAAGGCAGCCGTACCATTAACCACCGCCAGAGCATAGGATGCTCCGGTATATTCCTCCAGCTGTTTTTCCAGCCTATCTACATACCGGCCGCGGGAAGACACCCAGCCGCTGTCCAGGCAATCTTTTACAAAAGACCACTCCTGCCCGTTAAAATAAGGTTCATGCAGGGCAATAACATCCCGTTCCCGGGGCAGGATATTCTGCAGGGCTTCAATAACGGCAGCCGGGTTGAATTCATTTTTCACAAGTTATACCTGCTGCTGCGGTATTTGCTCAGATTATCGGGATTACGGAACCACTCGATGGTATGTTCCAGGCCGCGCTGCAGTCCATCCAGACCTGCGAATTCAGGTGCCCAACCCATTAACTCCCGGGCCTTGCGGTTGTCGGCCCATAAACGCTGTACTTCACTCTTTTCCGGTCTTAGTCGCTGCTGTTCACTTACTATTTCAACTTCTACCTGCATGATACCGGCTATGACTTCAACCAGCTTGCCTATGGATATCTCACAGCTGCCGCCAATATTTATTATCGAACCTACCGAGGCGTCCGATTCTGCTGCAGCCATAAATCCCCGTACCGTATCTGCAATATAATTGAAATCTCTGGTAGGATGAACAGATCCCAGTTTAATTTGGTGCTGGCCGCTGGCAATCTGGGTGATTATGCTGGGAATTATTGCCCGGGCTGACTGCCTGGGACCATAGGTGTTAAAAGGTCTAACTATGACCAAAGGCAAATCGAAGGAACGATAAAACGAACCGGCCAACTGATCGGCAGCTATCTTGCTAGCTGAGTAGGGTGATTGCCCCTGCAGGGGATGTTCCTCATCAATCGGTACATACCGGGCAGATCCGTATACTTCACTGCTGGAGGTGTGAATCACCTTTTCCACCCCCAGGTCTCGTGCCGCTTGAAGTATGTTTAAAGTTCCAGTAACGTTAGTATCCACATAGGCCCCAGGCGAGAGGTAGGAATAGGGAATGCCTACCAGGGCGGCCAGGTGGATGACTGCTCCGCAACCTGCCATGGCCTGGGTTACCCGGTGGGAATCTCGAATGTCCCCGGGAAAAACTTCCAGCTGGTTTATTATCTCCCGGGGCACATGGTCCAGCCATCCCCAGGTGTTTAATGAATTATAAAAAACAAAAGCCTTCACCCGATAACCCGAGCAAACCAGGGCTTCAGCCAAATGTGAACCCAGAAACCCATCAGCTCCGGTTAAGAGGATTTTCAAACTATTCAGACTCAAAGCTTACCTCCTAAGAAGAAAAAGTACTACGGCTGATAAAAATATATTCATAGTAGTTTTGCCCTATAACTAAAATAGAGTGATTTGAATATTATACCTAGGAGACTTGTTCTGTGTTTTACTACGGGTAATCAAGGCAGACCGGCGAAAAGCCTGGAGGAATAGGGAAAATAAGATGAATTCAAGTTTAAAAGACGAAAACATTCAGTATATCATACCTGGTGATTGCTATAATAGCGAAGCCAAGAACCAGATTTTTAATTGCCATTTTGTTTATGCCAATTTCCATGGGGATTTTCCCACTGGCTGGCAAAAGGGCAGAGAAAGTAAGACGGCTGCTTTTTCCTGGGAAGAAGAGGATAAAAATACTTGCAGTATCAAGATCAGCAGCCGTCTTCCCGGCCGCCTGGCCAGTATACGCCAGGAACGCGCATATGCTATAGGGGTATACGGAAAACAGGTATGGGAAGTGGGAGCTGTTTTCAAGGCTCACCAAGACCTTACTTCCACTATTAAAGTGCATTTCATCAGCCATTCTTCGGTACGGGTAGTATCCTCCAGTCTAAGGTTTGAAGTACTGCCAGGTGAAGATTACTATAGCGCTTTGCTGACTGTTCCGGACGGAGTAGATTATGCTTGTTTGGAACTGGGGACCAAAGAAGCGGGTACCCTTTGGATTTCCCAGGTAGTGTTCAAGCGGGTTTTCCCTGCAGCTCAGTACGATAGTGATCCCCGGGGTCGCCTGAACATCAATACAGTAAATGTGATAAAAAAAATTGCTGAACCGGTGTCGGTTACCGGGAGTATTGAATACAGGAAAAGAGGGCGGGATATCCGGGAAGAGGTAGTAGCCGATTCTGAACTTAATGCCAGCGGAATACAGGATGTTTTAGAGCTCAGCACTTACTCCTTTTGTGTTATTAACCATGGGGCCTGCGAAGTCCGGACCCAATTAGAATTAAGTCCTAATGGAACAGACTGGGTGCAGGCAGGGCAAAGTGATGAGATATTATTGGCCGGACAGATGAAAATTCTTGTTCCTGATTACTTCTTAAGGTATATACGGCTGCTCTATTGGACTGAAAGCAGCAGCCAAACCCCCCTAAGCATTTATTTTCAGGGTCAGGGATAATCAAGATTCAGTCTCATTCTGCAGGCCGCTGTTGGATTTTTGTTCCAGTTCAGGTTTGAATAGAAGCAGTATATATAGGAGGAAAGGGATAAGTACGAAGAAGAAGCCAAAGAGTAAAGGAGCAGAATGACGAAGAATCCTGAAGACGCCGAAGGTATTAGGGGCAATTAAAACCGCCTGAAATGCTATTATTATTGCAGATGGCGCGGCCAGGAACCGATAATCTTTCAAGCGAAAAACCTGCTGGGTACTATAACAGGCTATTATCCAGAAGGAGACAACCGATACGAAGATCCCCAACATGAATATAGATACAAATAGTGGCTCGGTATTTCTTATAAAGCCTGCGTATGAAGCGGAACGGGCAATTTCAAACAGGGGAAATGTTGAACGGGAGGTAATAGCAACTCCCAGAGTAATAATAGTAACCAAAAGGGCAATAGACAGAAAAACGGTTAATACTACTAAAAAGATGAGCAGCAAGCGGGGAATTTGCTCCCGCCGGGGGGAGAAATACGCCAGGTTCAATACCAATATAACATTGGCGAAATGCCACAGGTTTAAATATACTGCATGGGTTAAATCCCGCATACTTATAAAACCAACCGGCATGAGATTTCTCCAATCAGGATTTTCGGTGGCAGCAGCCAGAAGCAGTATTATAGCCAGGGGAAGGAAGACCACCAGGATTACCTCACTGGTCCGGGCGAAAACCTCTGCACCGCTGCGGACAGCATAGACGCCAGGTATCAGCAAACACAGTATGATCAAAGTGGCGGGCGTATTGTTGAGTACGGTGATCGTCAGGAAATCTATAAATATACGCAGGTAGAGAGAAGCTACGAGTAAAAAAATAATAATGTATAGCAGAGCAATAATCCTGCCGACCATACCCAGGTGTTCTTCCAGCATGCCGGGAAAGGCCTGGGAGCTCTTTTTCAGCAGACAGATATGTATATAAATGATCACCAATCCAGGGAAGAAGGTAGCTAAAACCGATATCCAGGAGTTGTGGCCAGAAACTTCTGCCAGAACACTCGGTCAAAATACCAGAAAACATGGTACTATGCTTAAAAACAATATGCTGAATATCTGGCGGTTGTTTATCAGCGGCATAGAGAATCCTCCTTGTGTACCAGAATTGATATATCTAGTATGAACTCCAGGAAATTACCGGTATTGCAGCGGTACAGTTCATTCGCCCAGAATATTGAAAAAAGGTAGATTATATAACTGTACCATAGCCAGATATATGCCCACCAGTAAAATAACGCTGAAGACAATCAGTTCATTATAAGCCCTTGCTTTGATTAGAGGGGGAGTATCCAGGACCAATATACTGATTACAAGGATAAGAAAAAGCCAGATCAATGGTGTGCGCTCCTTTACAGGATTGGTTTTGCCGTCTGTATTACTTAAACGGGAAGGCATCGTTCAGCAGGTAACTCTGTTGCAGTTCATATTTTACCTGTATGTTACTGGATATTCCGGCGAACATATCCGGCCAGCTTGCTTCGATTTCCATCCAGGTTTTGGGATGGCTGCGGCTGATAGCCAGACCCCAGCCTAGTATGTCGCTGTTTAAGGACTGAGCTTGTTCTATGCAGCTGTGTATATACTGGCGCAGAACCCTTGCTGCCTCCCGTTCAATGCTGCTAACCATTTCTGGATCAGATATATTATGGTTGTTATTATCCTCAATTATGTTTCCTTTCGCTTCCATGATAATATTCATAGTTATATTGTTGCCATTTATTAATGGTTTAACCTGAATCTGGTATGAAGTTAATTCCATGGCCATAGTATCATACAGCTTCAACTCCGACGTTTCTTCTCCATGTCCCGGGCTTTTTATATTAAAAACCGTTCTATGGATTGACTTGGGATTTAATAGTGCCAGGCCCCGGGTCTGCTGTTCATCCAAAGATCCCACCATTTGACGGCCTTTAAATACCGCCGTACCCTGAAGCTTAAGCTTTGCCTGATTTTCGCTTTTTTCCATTATTATCTGCGGTAAGACAGGTTCAATTCCTGCCGTACCGGTTTTGAATAGAAAATCTTTTATATCAACCGGTATATAAATGCCGGCCTGTCCTCTCTGATTATCAATGATGTTTTCCAGGGCAGTTCCCGAATAATCCTCCGGGAATACTTCTGCCTCCAATATCTCTGATGGGAAGACTCCCTTGGCCACAAACAACTGGACATTATAGCGTAAGCGGGGATTGCGGAGCAGGAGATCGGTAAATAGGCCGCTATCCAGCTCTGCCAGCTTTTCGCCGATTATAATGGTGTCCGCCATGGACCACAGAGGCCGACGGGGCAGTGAGAGGGATAGTATTCGCCCGGCCTCGGCAAAGGAGAGAGCACTGGAGGATACCACAATGAACTTGGGTCCGGGTTCCAATTGTCCTTCCCGAGGCGGGGTTAGAGCCAATTGCGCGGAGATCAGCTTGCTGTTTCCGTCCGTATCCAATCCGTGGGCAACAACAACCATGGTCTCGCCCATTTCAAATTTATCATAACATCCAGAAAGCAAAAGGGCGCCAATCAGAAGCAGAATGATAAGTGGCTTTTTACCCATAAACACCCTCTCTTTCCTGCTTAGGTTCTCTGCCTGGTTTTATTCAGCATTCCAGGCAGATAGGGACGACGAGTATTCAAAGTCCAGGGACGGCGCACCAGAACATCTGAAAGTTGGGCCAGATTGATGGGAGAAAGGGGTGAAAGATAAGGTTTCCCCAAAGACTGGATGTTTTCCATTCTAATTAACATAAGCAGCAGGGCCATAATCATTCCAGGCAAACCCAGAAGGCCGGCCGAAATTAAAATGCCAAACCGGGCTATGCGAATTATAACGCTTGCGTTATAAGCTGGTATAACAAAGGAAGCAATACCGGTAAAGGCAACCACTACCACCATTAAACCAGATACCAGACCGGCTCTGACCGCCGCCTCCCCTATAATCAAAGCTCCAACTATGCTCACTGCCGGGCCAATAGCCCGGGGAAGCCTCAATCCAGCTTCCCGGAGCAGTTCGAAAGTCAGCTCCAGCAGCAAAGCTTCTATCACGGCAGGAAATGGAACTCCTTCCCGGGTGGAAGCAATAGTAAGGTACAGATTGGTAGGAATCATTTCGTGATGAAAGGATATGACGGCTACATAAAAGGATGGCAGGGTCAAGGCGGCAAAGAAGGCCAGAAAACGCAAAATGCGATAACTCGAACCAAAGATAAAGTTCTGGTAGTAGTCTTCAGCAGATATCATAAACTGGGGAAAGGAAACAGGAGCCAATAAAGCCATAGGAGAGCCATCTGCCATAATAGCCACTCCACCCTCCAGCAGGTGGGCACAAACCCGGTCGGGACGCTCAGTATATTCAACCTGGGAAAAAATAGTCCATTTGGTGTCGGTCAGATATATTTCCAGGTAACCGGCGTCCAGGATACCGTCGATATCGACTTTGGTCAGCCGTGATTTTACCTCATCGACCAGGGTTCCAGGAGCAATATCTTCGATATAGCTTATCATCACATCGGTTTTACTAATTCGTCCGATTATGATAATTTCATTTTTCAGTTGGGTAGACTTCAGGCGACGCCTGATCAGGGCCGAATTATAACGCAGGGTTTCATTAAAGCCGTCTTTAGGTCCATGTATAGTCAGCTCGTTTTCCGGGGTCTGTATGCCGCGGCTCTGCCAAAAACGGGTGCCGGCAGCCAGACCTTGAGAGCAGCCATCTATTAGCAGGACTGCGTCTCCGGAATTCAAAGAATAGCAGACTTCTTCCAGGGTGTTCAGACAGTTCAGCTGGGAAAGAGTCAAAACCCGCTCTTGCAAAAATGTAAAGTAATCTATATTGTCACGTAAGGGAGATTCCTCCAGCATGTTTAACTCCAGGAGCAATGATTTGAGCAGATGATCTTCGATTTCAGCTTTATCTGATAAACCGTCAAAGAACAGAAGGACACAGGGGATAATATGCTCCCCGCCAAAGGAAAACTCCCTTATAACTGCGTCAGAACATCTTTCCAGCAAGACTTTCATCCGGTCAGTATTTTCCCGGATATTCTCAGATATTACTTGATTCGCAGCCTGTTCGGCTGGGACTCCTGACCTGACCTGATACTTCTGGTTTATATAGCGCATAAAGACTCCTTCTAAAAACTATCCTGATATGGGATATATACATTAGTTTGCCAATCAGTCCCCTTTGTATTCATGCAGCAAGGCGGGGATCCCTCTGCTGCTGCATAGCTTGTCTCTAAATCTCAGAACAGGATCAAACCTTATGACATTGTGCGGGCAGGGCTGAGCTTGATATATTATAATCAATAATATAATGAAGTAAATACCAATCATGGTTATAGGTGCCAAATCTATGGCGGAGGAGGTCGGAGAGAAAAGCGCCAGGATGAAAAATTGTACCTGGAGGTGAGTTTTGAATTAAAGTCGGTTCTATTGTGACCCAATAATAAGGAAGGTTTCTTATGGGTTCAATAAGCAGGAACGATTACCAACAAAGTCTAGAAAAATAAAACCCTATAGATTAGAGAACCTGATATAGTTTCAGGATAGGAGGTTACAATTTGTTTAAGCCTTGGATGAAAAACAAGCTTTACCCGGCTTTGCTCTTGACCACCCTGCTTGTCGTTACCAGTTTGATAGGAGTAGTGCCGGAAGTTCAGGGATCTTCAAATCTCAGTGATATCAAGGATCACTGGGCCAGGAACAGCATTCAGGATATGGCTGATAAAGGAATGATAAATGGGTATGGGGACGGCACTTTCCGTCCTGACGCTGGAATATCCCGGGCGGAATTTGCTCATTTAATCGTAGTTTCTCTAGCTTTGCCCCAGATTGACGGCAAAGGATTTGATGACATAGCCGGTCACTGGGCGGAAAAGTCCATTAAGACAGCTTGCCAGCATGGCATTATTACCGGTTATGATGAGGGTAAATTCGGTCCGGATGATCCCATCACCCGGGAGCAGGCCGCAGTCATTTTAGTCAAAGCTCTGAAAATTAGTAAAGGTAACGGCCAGGATTTTGTGGATGCCGGGGCCATATCGTCATGGGCCCTTGACGCAGTCAAATCTGCTTCAGCCCAGGGAATTCTGAGCGGCTATCCCGATGGCAGCTTTAAACCCAAAGCCAAAGTTACCCGTGCCCAGGCCGCAGTAATACTGCAGCGCAGTTTGCAGGCCAAGGCAGGTTTAACCTCGGGTGATCTGCCAAAAGAGGAGGAGGTAGCAACTCCACCAGTGCTGGTATATACTCCCCCAACTACCCCCACCGTCACTACTCCCAGTGGAGGCGGAGGCGGCGGTGGAGGTGGCGGCGGTGGAGGTGGTGGCGGTGGAGGCACAACTGCCATCACCAGTGTTGCCATAACAGGAAATGCTGTGGTTGGCGTTCCGCTGACAGCAGCACCGATACCTTCCGCTGCCACGGCAAAGTATCAGTGGAGCATTTCTGATGCAGCAGATGGAGAATATGCTGAGATTAGCGATGCAACCACCAAAACCTACATACCATCTACCGGGGACATTGGCCAATACCTAAAAGTTTCAGCAACAGGCAGCGGAAGCTATACCGGACAAGTAACCAGTGCGGCAAAAGGACCGATAGCCGCTGAAACAGTAATAAATATTAAAGCTATTCCAGGTGTTACAGTTCCGAAAACAGGAGAGGTTCCCAAGACCACCATAACCGAAACAGCTCAATATACAGGGACTATAAGCTGGTCACCGGGACATAATCCTTTTCAGGCCAGCACAGTATACACAGCCACCATAACCCTGACCCCCAAAGCCGGGTTTACACTGACCGGGGTAGCTGCAAACTTCTTTACGGTAGACGGGGCTAATTCGGATGTGAATGCCGAGAATTCAGGAATAGTAACAGCAATATTCCCTGCCACCCAAGCAGTCCCGGTAGAAATTGATATATCAGCAATAGGAGGAGTAACCCCGCCGGTAAGAGGAGCAGCTCCAGTAACGGAGATAACTCAGAATGCACAGTACACTGGAACGGTAAGCTGGTCGCCAACCCATAATCCCTTTGCTGCCAGTACAGTATACGAAGCAACCATAACCCTTACCCCCAAAGTCGGGTTTACTCTGACCGGGGTAGCTGCAAACTTCTTCACAGTAGACGGAGCAACATCTGTAAGCAATGCTGCCAATTCCGGAGTGGTAACCGCGGTATTTCCAGAGACGGAAGCTGAACCAATTAGTATTGCCGCCATAGCAGGGGCAACCCCGCCAGTCAAAGGAGAAACACCGGTAACGGCAATAAGCGAGACTGACCAATATACAGGAATAGTAAGCTGGTCACCAACCCATAATCCCTTTGCTGCCAGTACAGTATACGAAGCAACCATAACCCTTACCCCCAAAGCCGGGTTTACGTTTATCGGAGTATCTGAAAACTTCTTTGAGGTAGCTGGAGCAACATCTGTAAGCAACGCGGCAGATTCCGGAGTGGTAACGGCGGAATTCCCGGCAACCGCTGCCGCCAGTAATGATGCCAGTCTAAGTGAATTGAAATACGATGGGGGTTCTGTACCTGATTTCAGTCCGAATACCATTGACTATGACGTAGTTCTGTCATATGGAACAACTCAGGTACCAGCCGTAACATATACGAAGAGTGATGAACTGGCTAGTGTGGTTCTAAATAGTGCCGATAGCCTGCCGGGTTCAACAACGGTAGTCGTAACCGCCGAAGACGGGATTACAAGCAGGACCTACACCATCAACTTTGCCGTAGAAGCAACGATTACCATATCAACAATAGAAGGTGTAAGCCAGCCGGTCAAAGGAGAAACACCGGTAACGGCAATAAGCGAAACCGATCAGTACACCGGAACGGTAAGCTGGACTCCGGATGATAATCCCTTTGCTGCCGGTACGGTATACGAAGCAACCATAACCCTTACTCCCAAAGCAGGGTTTACGTTTATCGGAGTATCTGAAAACTTCTTTGAGGTAGCTGGGGTGACAGCTAACAATGCGGCAGATTCCGGAGTGGTAACGGCGGTATTCCCGGCAACCGCTGCCGCCAGTAATGATGCCAGTCTAAGTGAATTGAAATACGATGGGGGTTCTGTACCGGATTTCAGTCCGAATACCCTTGACTATGACGTAGTTCTGCCATATGGAACAACTCAGGTACCAGCCGTAACATATACGAAGAGTGATGAACTGGCTTGTGTGGTGCTAAATAGTGCCGATAGCCTGCCGGGTTCAACAACGGTAGTCGTAACCGCCGAAGACGGGATTACAAGCAGGACCTACACCATCAACTTTGCCGTAGAAGCAACGATTACCATATCAACAATAGAAGGTGTAAGCCAGCCGGTCAAAGGAGAAACGCCGGTAACGGCAATAAGCGAAACCAATCAGTACACCGGAACGGTAAGCTGGACTCCGGATGATAATCCCTTTGCTGCCGGTACGGTATATACAGCAACCATAACCCTGACCCCCAAAGCCGGGTTTACTCTGACCGGAGTTGCAGCAGACTTCTTTACGGTGGCTGGGGTGACAGCTAGTAATGCGGCAGATTCCGGAGTGGTAACGGCGGTATTCCCGGCAACCGAGGAAATGCCAAAGACCGTAACCATCGGAGACCTGCAGGGTGGAGCAATCCAGGCAGGAATACCAGCAACCGGCCGAACCTATACCGTAACCACCAGCAATATAGCAGACGGTGAGGAAGGAACAGTAGCCTGGTATGGAAGCGAAGAGAAGGCAGATAATGGCAATACCCCTCCGGCAGGCATAACGATAGAACCTGCAGGAACGATATTGTCCAATGAGTTAACATTAAACCTCAGTGCTACAGAATCGACACAAGAGGGAAGCTACTACTTTACCGTGATCATTGATGAAGTAGAGTCTGAGGTTAAGATATTGGTTATCTAGGCGTAGCGTTAGAATATTCCAATACTCGGATATATCTCTTCAGGTTAAGGCGAGATAAAAACACTAACCCCGTGGGCTGAGTAATATTTTTATTACTTGGCTCACGGGGCGTCTGTTAGTTGGCAGTTATGTTGCTGCGGAGTTCCTGCCACACATCTTCGGATATCAGGCCCAGTCTCCATAGGGCTACCCCCTGGAGTTGAAACTGTTTGGCTATACCTATCTTAGTTCGTATGCTATCCGCATTTTCGCTGGCCAGGGAAATTCCCAGGATCAATTTCTCCGGGGGGACCTGAGCTGCTGCGGCTTCAACTGCCTGATACACCAGGTCGGTGGGCTCGGGTTTAGCTCCATAGTCGTAAGCCATGATTATGATCCGGTCCGCTGTTTTCCCCAATGCCTGATAGTCATAGCCAGGATAAGCACTGTTGGAAGGATGCAGGCAGAGGGTCAATTCCACTCCCGATTTTTTTAACTCGCTGGAAAGGGCCTTCACAAAGTTGGTAAAATCCTGCCTCACTTGCATCAGTTCATCCGGGGTATCATTCCAGCCCAGTCCTTCCAGGTCCAGATTGACCGCATCATATTGTACTGCTTCAGCTGCGATTTGGCCAATGGCCTGCTGTACTGCGGAAGTGCTGCCTATCAAGCTGCGGATACGGGCATTGCTGTCGGTCATATGCACCAGCATTTCGGTTCGCAGCCCATAATCATCCGCTGCCGCCAGTACTTCCTCCCAACCCTGGGGACGCTGCCATCCGCTGGCACTTTGGGTTAATAGATTTCCCTCTTCATCCAGGGTATACCAGCCTAATGCTATGGTATCAACCAGGTCGGTATTACCCTTCGCCCGATCGGGATAAGACCGGCCAAAAAGATTGGTCCAACTGCTGGTGGACTGATCCCCCAGGGCATAAAAACCGGTAAGTTCCATTTCCCGGGGCGGAGTCTGGATAGTCACTTCTCTGGAGCTTTGATTCCATTGTACGGTACATCCAAAGCTCTCACCTATAAAGCGCAAGGGCACCATAGTTCTTCCCCCAACAATTATGGGAGCGGAGTCCAGGGTACGGGCTGCACCGTTGACATAAGCTTGATTATCCCCTATCATCATTTCTACAGTTAAACCATCCCCGATGACTGTGACTCTTTGCTGCCCGGCATCCCAGCTCACTTCCAGGCCCAACGCTTCTGAGACAGCCCGGAAAGGCACCATAGTGCGACTGTTGACAACTACCGGAGCAACATCTGTCTTCAAGCTCAGGCCATCAATGTTGACTGTTATATTCTGAGTACCGCTGGCAGACCCAATCGGACCAGTCAGAAACAGCAGCATAATTAGCATCGGCCCAATCAGCTTGATTAACCTCTTTCGCCGGTTATTACTCATCTGAAACCCTCCCAATTTCTTATTTTATCTGTACCAAGATGCAGTAGCTTAATCCCCGGTTCCCTTGCGGTAAGCTTTTCCGGAACTAGAATCAAACTAGAGATTTTTTACTCCTGTATAAATTTACCATAGTGGAAGATGCATGGGAAGATAATTTGCAAAACCGGGCAAACAGACAGCGTAATCATTCAAGGAAAAGCTGCTGCTTATTTCGCCTTTCTTCTTCCTTATAAAGTATATTGGATGGTTCTCAGCGGAACACTAATCATGTTGTTGATATATTCATCAACTATGCAAAGAATAATGTGCCTGCTTTAACCAAGTTGACAAAAAAATTGCTGTTTGCAATTTAGAAAGGGTGGCAAATAATGGATACAGTACAAAAAAACTTGAACGGGGTAAATGAAAATACTAAAAATAATCAGTTGGAAATCTTTCGTGCGGGTCATGAACAGGAGGCTCTTACCACTAACCAGGGTTTGAGGATGGCCGATACTGATAATTCACTTAAAGCAGGATCCCGGGGACCTACCTTGATGGAAGACTTCCACTTCCGGGAAAAAATGACTCATTTTGATCATGAAAGAATTCCCGAGCGGGTGGTTCATGCTCGTGGATTCGGAGCCCATGGTTATTTTCAGGTTTATGAGTCTTTGGCCGAATTGACTAAAGCTAAATTCCTCCAAGACCCTGCAGTCACCACCCCGGTATTTGTCCGCTTTTCCACCGTAGTTGGTTCCCGTGGATCAGCTGATACGGTGCGGGATGTACGGGGTTTCGCTACTAAATTCTATACTGAAGAGGGTAATTACGATCTGGTGGGTAATAATATTCCGATATTTTTCATTCATGATGCTATTAAGTTTCCTGATATAGTTCATTCCATAAAGCCGGAACCACATAACGAAATACCACAGGCCTCTGCAGCACACGATACTTTCTGGGATTTTGTAGTGTGTACGCCGGAATTGGCCCACATGATCATGTGGCTGCTCTCCGACCGGGCTATACCTCGCAGTTTTCGTATGATGGAGGGATTCGGGGTTAATACTTTTCGTCTGGTTAATGAGCAGGGTCAAGCCCGATTCGTAAAATTTCACTGGAAACCATTGCTGGGGGTACACTCCCTGGTCTGGGACGAAGCTCAGAAAATTGCCGGCAAGGACCCGGACTTTCACCGGGGAGACCTGTGGAATGCTATTGAGGATGGAGAATTCCCGGAATATGAACTGGGGATACAGGTGCTGGAAGAGGATCAGGAGTTCGATTTTAATTTCGATATACTTGACCCTACCAAGTTCTGGCCGGAAGAACTTATTCCCGTACAGCCTATCGGAAAGATGACCTTAAACCGCAACGTTGACAATTTCTTTGCCGAAACGGAACAGGTGGCCTTTCACCCGGCCAACGTAGTACCTGGCATCGATTTTACCAATGATCCGCTCTTGCAAGGGCGGCTGTTTTCTTATCTGGACACTCAGCTGATACGCCTGGGAGGACCGAATTTCCATGAAATCCCTATAAACAGATCTGTAGCTCCGGTGCATAACAACCAGCGGGATGGATACCACCGGATGACTATCGACCGCGGCAAGATCAGTTATTCGCCCAATTCACTGCAGGGGAATGAACCCCATCCGGCTCCCCCTGCGGAAGGGGGCTATGTACACTATGAAGAAAAAGTTGACGGCCGTAAAGTGCGGGAGCGCAGCAGCAGCTTTATGGACCATTACAGTCAGGCCGGCCTTTTCTGGAACAGTATGTCCGATCCGGAAAAACAGCATATTATCGAAGCTTTTCATTTCGAGGTGGGCAAAGTCAAGGATAAGACCATCCGGCAGCGGGTAGTAGATATGTTCAACCAGGTAAACGGTCAGCTGGCTGCAGATATAGCAGCCGGGATCGGAGTTTCCGCCCCCACCGTTCCAGCTGAAACGGGAACCTCCGACTCCTCACCGGCAGTTAGTCAGGGAAATACCATTAAACTGGCTAATAGTCGCCGAGTAGCCGTATTGGCGGAAAACGGATATAATCATGATGAACTGCAGCAGTTTCTAGAGGCTTGCCAATCAGCTGCGGTACACCCGGCCATAATCAGCAAACAACAGGGTATGCTCAGCAGCAGCGACAGCCACCAGTTGGAGGTGCAAGAAAACTATTATACCACCGCGTCGGTTCTATATGATGCGATCTATATACCGGGAGGCCAACAGAGTATTGCAAGCTTGATGACCCATGGTGATGCACTGAATTTTATTAACGAGGCCTTTAAACATTGTAAGGCTATCGGGGCCTCCAATGAAGGGGTAGATATGCTGATGGAATGCAACCTGGGCGAGATTTCACTGGCCGGAAGCAGCGACGGCAGCCAAATATTTTCGGATGCAGGAGTAGTAACAGTAAGAAACACCGGCCAGATGAGGGAATTCGCCGGAGAATTTATCGAGGCCGTTGCTCAGCATCGGCACTGGAGCAGGGGGGCCATTAAGGAAATGGTGCGAGCGTAAGAAATCAGAGAGCCGGTTCAGTATCCACCCGGAACTCATAGTATACTTGGGACCGGGTGTCTTTTTGCCCGGGAATAAAACTGCGCTCCCAGAATTGCACATAATTGCTGCGGTCTATCAGTATCACGGTAGTGGTTCGGGTGCCATAATCCGGCATCTCCACAAAAGCTGGTGCCAGCAGCCTTTCCAACTCGAGACTGACACCAGTTTGGGGCAACTCATGGTCAGGTGGCATATACTTATCCGCCATTATTTCAAACAACTTCTCCAGGCCGATATCAGGCTTCTGCAAGCAGGTTGCGAGAGCTTCTTTTCCCCGGGTAACCTTGGGCCAGGGTACATCCAGCAGATTATTGCTCAGGCCATGACAGCCTTTTTCTACTTTGCGGACCACTTTTTCCAGGTTGGAAAAGTAATATAGATCATCCAGGGTACCTGCCAGGAGATTAAAGCCATTGAAGTTTTCTTTCATATCTACCAGTTTTTCCAGGTAGCTTGCCGGAGCCAGGTTGCCTTCCAGATATTTTTGCACCAGCTGTCCCCGGGATATGGCATGGGGATTGTGGTTGGAAGGATCGCGATAATTGGTTAAGGTGGCAAAACGTCCGGTAGTGGTGATCCCCATCCAGGTGCCGCCATGCTGCATATCTTTTCCCGCCAACAACTGTGGATTATCAGGCCAGAAGGCTGCCGGCAGAGTGGGACGCTTATAAAATTCATCCCGGTTAGCAGCCACCACCAGCTTGTATTCATCATGACAGTCGCTGGCCCAAAGAACCATACACATTATCTCAACCCCCATATGAGTCAGGGGAGAGTTTCCTTACTCTTTTTCAGTGAGTCCTGGAAACATCCCCTGACTGATTCTCAATTATTACTATAAACATCTTGGGAGGGAAAAGTAAAGCTGTCCGATAGTAATATGGAAAATGCCCTTGCAATAAACCCCAGTATATAATAAATTAGTTAATATAAGGAATAAATACTCCGGGTGCCCGTATAAGGGGTAAAAGGGAATCCAGGTGCAAGTCCTGAACGGTCCCGCCACTGTAACCGACAAGCCTGGCCAATGAAGTCACTGGGTTTAATCTGGGAAGGCTGGCCAAAAGGCGTTGGAGTCGGAAGTCAGGAAACCTGCCGGGAAGTATTAAGCATATTGAGGATGATGGAAAAGTTCTTGAGCTATTTTGGCTTGAGAACTTTTTTTTATAAATTTAATGCTGAAGTTCAAATGATCTAAAAAAGAGGAGGGTAATCCAAAGTGGAACTATTAACAAACACTTTAACGGCAATAAGTGACGTAGACCGGCAGGCAGGAGAACAAGCTAAGAAGCGGCTGGACAGTCTTACCAAACCGCCGGGGAGTCTGGGGGTCCTGGAAGATATCGCGGTACAGCTGGCTGCCATTCAGGGCAAGGCTATACCGGGTCTGGGGCCGAAAGTGGTTATGGTAATGGCCGCTGACCATGGAGTGGTAGAAGAAGGGGTTAGTGCCTTCCCCCAGGAGGTAACCCGGCAAATGGTAATAAATTTTTTGCATCACGGGGCGGCCATAAACGTTTTGGCCAATCAAGCCGATACCAGAGTAGTAGTAACGGATGTGGGTATCAAAGGGGACCCGGTTGAACACCCGGAATTAAACAATCGTAAAATCAGTCCGGGTACCAGGAACATGGTGCAAGAAGCGGCTATGACCGAAGCAGAAGTAATAGCTGCGGTAGAAGTAGGAATAGAAATGGTTAACCTGGAGATCGATAGGGGAGCCACTATAGTGGCAATCGGTGAGATGGGAATAGGTAATACTACTTCCAGTGCGGCCATACTGGCCTGCCTGACTGGTAAAGACCTGGAACTTATTACTGGGCGGGGGACAGGAATAGACGATGAAGGGCTAATAAGGAAAAGAGCAGCGATAAGGAAGGCTATAGAAGTAAATAGTCCGGTTGCTGCAGATCCCCTGGATGTGTTGAGAAAAGTAGGGGGTCTGGAGATAGCCGCCTTAACCGGAGTAATTCTCGGGGCTGTGTCCAGGAAGGTGCCGGTAGTACTGGATGGTTTCATATCCAGCACAGCAGCTCTGGTGGCTCACAAACTGCACCATCACTGCCAGTATCATATGATTGCTTCCCACCTGTCCCAGGAACCTGGGCATAAGATAGTGCTGGGGGAAATGGGTTTGAAAGCAATCCTGCAGCTTGATCTAAGACTGGGAGAGGGGACCGGTGCGGTCCTGGCTTTTAACCTGATCGAAGCGGCGGTTAAGATAATTACTGAAATGGCTACTTTCGAGGAAGCCGGGGTGAGCAATAAAGATTAATTTTGATTGCGCTGATGGATTTGTGGGCATTATGATTTAAATAATGACTGCAGGCAAGGAGTGAACCCTGGATTAACAGGAATACACGTAAATTCTACGCTGCAATAATACCAAGGCTATTGGAGGTGATCGTATATGGCCGAAATATTTATGGTGGTGGGAGGAAGCCGCAGCGGTAAGAGTTCCTCGGCTGAAAAATTGGCTGCGAACTGCGAGAAAAAGCTGGGCTATCCTGTGATATATATAGCTACTGGTACTATCTGGGATGAAGAATTTGCCCTCCGGGTGGAAAAACATCGTCTCAGAAGGCCAAGTTCCTGGCACACTGTTGAAGAACCCTGTGATTTAAGTAGAATATTTAATGAGTACATAGACCAAGCTCAAATATATCTGCTGGACAGCCTGGGAACCTGGGTAAGTAATATAATGTACCGGGACAATGTGACCAACTTCAGTTGGGATGAGAACAAAGAACAGGCTTTTCTTATCCAGCTGGAATTACTGGCAGAGTCCCTGGAAAATGCTAATGGAACTGTAATTCTGGTAGCTGATGAAGTTGGTATGGATGTAGTTCCGGTCAGCCAGGAAGGCAGGATATTCAGAGATTTGAATGGTATGACCAACCAGAAGCTAGCTGCTAAGGCGCGGCAGGTTTATATGGTAGTATGCGGCATAGAGTTGAGAATAAAGTAATTGCAATAACTAACTGTCATACTTGCGAGCGAGTATTATATTTTGTCTGAGCAAGGGAGGCAGAGTGCTTCCGCTGCTTAAACGTCGGACTGCGAAAGATGAATTACTAAAAACGGGAGGATCTAACCATGAACAGTCTGCGGTTGGCCATAAGCTTTCTGACCATAATCCCAGTATACGGAAACCGAAAAGCTGGAGAAAAAGACATGGCTGATTCATTATACTTCTATCCCTTGACTGGTATATTAATCGGGCTATTACTGGCTGCTGCCGCTTACCTTGCGGAGATCTTATCCCTGGGATGGGCAGGAGATGCAATTATTATCGTCGTATGGATAATAATAACCGGAGCGCTGCATCTGGACGGCTTGATGGATTCTGCCGATGGATTGTTCAGCGGCCGGGATCGGGAGAGAAAACTGGAAATAATGAGGGACAGCCGGGTAGGAGCGATGGGTGTTATATCATTAGTTGGACTAATGCTCTTGAAATTTTCATTTCTAACTACCCTCACTTATATTGATAAATTAGGAGTCTTATTAATCTCACCGGCAGTCGGGAGATGGGCTATGGTATACGCGGCATCATACTTTCCTTACGCTCGTTCTGGTCCCGGTCTGGGTAAGTCTTTTGGAAATCTTAATGGCTCCGGCCGAATAATCACAGCTTCCTTAACAATATTGGTAGCGACATTCCTGCTCATGAAGTGGGAGGGGATATTTATCTTATTCTTAACGGCTGCCATAGTTCTTCTAATCGCCAGATGGATGGCTGGCAGTTTGGGGGGCTTGACCGGTGATACCTATGGTGCTCTTTGTGAAGTTGCGGAAACACTGTTTATCTTAATCACGGTAATCGCTATGACTTTGTTTGCAGGAATATAACTTCACCATAGGAGAGTTCATTAGAAAACACACCTTGGTGGGATGAAGGCTAATGGTTAGCGCAGGGTAAAAGGGATTCGAGCAGCGGGAACATGATGGTAATTCAATATATCGAGCTTATTCAAGGTGAATTCTATAAATATGCACATTTCTCATACAGAAAAGGATGGATAAAGATGAGACTAATATTTTTAAGGCATGGACAGACCGAATGGAACGCCTTGCAAAGGTACCAGGGGCAGACCGATATTCCATTAAATGATAACGGTAGGCAGCAGGCAAAAAGGGCCGCTGAATACCTGTTAAAGCATGAGGAGGTGCAGACTATCTACTGCAGTGATTTATCCCGGACCCGTGAAACTGCTGAAATAGCAGCCCATAAACTGAAAGTGCCGGTTTATTATGACTCCCGTTTTAGAGAAGCTTCTTTTGGGATCTGGGAAGGGATGACATTCAGTGAAGTGTTTGAAAAATATCCGGAGGACTTTAATGAATGGTACCGGGATATATGGACCTATAAGATGCCTGAGGGGGAAACTTTTTCGGAAGTATTAGAACGAGTTTGCCAGGCCATTCGAGAAATCATCCAACGGCATAGTGATACCGTGCTGGTAGTTACCCATGGAGGAGTTGTAAAAACCTTACTAGGTTATATAGACTCCTCCATAGACATATGGAAAACCGGGGTCGATCCGGGATCGATGACTTTTATTGAATATAAGGATGGGAACTATAGCCTGCTAAATACCGGATTGCTTGTTTAATTGGGGCCGGAATAATACTGATGACCAGGGATGGGCTGAATTATGAATTACTTGAATAATAAATTGGGGATATTTTCGTGGTTTGGATTTGTCATGCCCTTGCCACAAAGATTGGAACTAATTAAAAAAGCCGGCTTTGACGCAACTACCATCTGGTGGGAAGATGAAATCGGCTCCCCTTGGATAAGGAAAGAAGATATGCCGGGCATAGTAAGGGAGTCCGGTCTGATGCTGGAAAATATCCATGTTCCCTATGCTGACATCGACGATTTATGGAGTGAATCAAAGAACCTGCGGGATAAAATAGTAAAACGGCATACAGCGTGGCTTAATGATTGTGCTGAACTAGATATACCGGTAATGCTTATGCACATCATAGATAGGAAGTTCCCTCCTAACCCAAATAAATGGGGCATTGAGAGCATTAGTCGATTATTGAAAATTGCTGAGGACCTGAAGTTGAAGATAGCTCTAGAAAATACCGGCAGTGTAGATTATATCGATTTTGTTTTAAGGGAGTTGGTATCTGATCATCTAGTATTCTGTTATGATAGTTCTCACGATTTCATCTACAGTACCGAAAAAGCAGCTATATTAAAAAAACAGGGTCTAAGATTACAACACCTGCACCTGTCCGACAATGACCTGGAAAAAGACCGGCACTGGCTGCCGGGAGAAGGAATTATCGATTGGCAGCAAATAAACAAAACGTTTCCCAGGGATACATATAAGGGGAATATTACCCTGGAGGTATATCCCGGGGAGGATGATCTAAAAGGTTCGCCTGCAAAATTTATAGAAAAAGCCTGCCAGAGTGCCATCTGGGCCAGGAAGATACTTACTGTTTCTCAGCTTTAAACTCTGCTATATAGGGAAGATTTCGATATTTCTCCTTGTAATCCAGACCATAACCCACCAGAAAAACATTCGGCATAACAAAGCAGCGATAATGAATATCTATAGTGATCAAACGTTCAGCCGGGTTATCCAGCAGAGTGCAGATCTTTAGGCTGGCCGGACGGGCTGCCTCCAGATGCTGACAGATATAGCCCAGGGTGAGTCCGGTGCCGATGACATCTTCTACCATAAGCACGTGCTGTCCGGTCAAACTTAGGTCCAGATCCTTGGTGAAGTGTACTGCTCCCGGTTGGCTGCTGGCTTCCGACGATACCCCAATGGAGAGGAAATCAATTTTCAAAGGAAGGTTAAGCTGACGGGTCAAGTCGGCAACAAAATAGAGGGAACCTTTAAGAACGCTGACAACTACCAGTTCTTGGCCCTGGTAGTCCTGACTTATTTCCTTCCCCACTTGAGCTATGCGCTGCTGAATCTGCTCCTGGGTATAGATAATTTTGCCCAGTCCCGGTATTTTCATTCAGCATCATCCTTTAACTTAAATCGCTTAACCAGGGTGTTAAAGTCATCCTTGAAGACTATATTGATATTGGTGCCCGGATAAAGCTTTTTGAGCAGAGCAACCTTCTTTTTCTTCTCCGAAACATATTTCTGGTTCATAGTGGTCAACTCGATGTAGGTATTGAATCGGGGCAGATAGAAATCGGGAGAGAAGGCCTGGGTTACATTGCCCTCGGTATCCCACCTGGTAGGGAAGGTTCTGGGTTCGTATTCCCATTCTATACTGTGCATATCCAGGATTTTGGCAAATTCTTCTTCCGAGGGATGTTTGAAGATTATAGTATTATCATTAGCATCTTCAACCTGCTCTGGTATCGCACAGCTTATCTGCTTGTTTCGGGCCACATGATAGAGCAGGCAGGCGGCCTCTTCAATGTTCAATAGGTCGGTATTCAGGGTAAGGTGATATAGTGTCGGATCAGACCAGTCTTTATTATAAATGGCAGCTATATAGCGTTTATGTTTGCGATCCGTAAGTTCGAGGAACCTCTCGGCATCCTTTTCCTCCAGGCAATGAGTGTGCATAATGCGTTGGGTGCGAACCTCCCGCGAGGCCATGATTCTAACATGAAGTGCGGCCGGGTTTTGGGAAAATATGATCTGAGAACCCAAACCAAAGATTACCGCAGGTTGTTCTGCTATATAATCTTTTAACCGGTTTTCCAGGTATTCGGCAAAACTGATCCCCAGTTTACTGGGAGTTAAGAAGAAACCCGGGCTTTCCGAGAGCATATGTAATTCATGTTTACTGGCTATTTCGGGGAACCACTGATTCATAACCAGGTCACGGGTTATAAGCGGAAGCTCCAGCTTTTCCGCCAGCAGTTCAGTGATCTCCTTACCCAGGCTTCCGGTTTGTCTGGAAACGGTTATGAATAACAAATAAGTCACCTCTTGCCGCCATTCCGTAATACATGGGCTATTTGAACATAATAACAGCCGGGATTTGACTCTAGTATACCATGACAGCCCCAGGACCTCCAAGGGCTTGCACGGGAACGGCAAATGGAACGGGAGTAAGAGAAAAAATAATCAGAATATTGCAAAAGCGGCGAAAGAGCAAGAAATATTGACTATAGTCAAGAATGGGAATTACAGTGCATCTATACGGACCAATTGGGGGATTGATAACTTATAGTATTTCTTGTATTATTAAGACAAGCTCCAAGGAATTCCTAAGATGGAAGACCTTCAGAGCCGGAAGCCGAAACAGAACATAACAACGGATCTGAAGTACCGGGTGAAGTAAAATTCACTATATCCAAGAGGAATTCAGAGAAAGAAGTTTATGATGGGTCTGGCAACATGGAAGTTTGAATCGCAAAGGTCTGAAAAGATCAAGTGAAGAAGAATGAAAGTGAAGTACAGCTGTTGTGGGCAATGAGTAACTGGAAAACCTGTTAGACGAAGGTACGAAGAGAAGTTGGAGATGGGAAACGAAAGCAGAAGGTAATGAGAGGTTGGAAGTTGATAAAGGTTCGTTGGAGCTTTAAATGTTTAGCCAGGGTTAACACCCTGGCTAAATTATTTTTTGTCAGTATATAAGCGGGAACGGTTTTATTAGTTAAGTAATATTGAAGGCAGCCGGTAAAGGGCCGGGAAGCTTCTTGGTTGCCTTCTTTCACGACCAAGTGCACTATTGAGCATTGGAACATGAAAAACCATAATCCATCATGGCCTGCTTTAGGACTTCCAGATTCTTTTCACTCATTTCTACCAGGGGCAGGCGGCAAATACCTACATTCATTCCGATTAAATTAAGGGCAGCTTTAATTGGAATAGGGCTAACTTCGATAAAGAGAGCTTTGATTAGATTCAGGGTACGGAGCTGAATTTTCCTGGCCTCCTCAACATCACCGGCCAAGTACCTGGCTGTCATTTCATGAAAATCCCGGGGAATTAAATTGGCTGTAGCGGAAATAACCCCTTTGGCTCCCAGGGACATCATAGGCACCACAATTCCGTCTTCACCTGAGTAAATCGTGAAATCATCTCCGCACAAATTTACAATATCCCCAACTTGACTGAAATTACATTCCTTAATGGCAACAATATTGTCAATCAAAGACAGATCTCTGATTGTCCCGGGATCGATGTTTAGGCCGGTTCTGCTGGGTACGTTGTATAGTATGATGGGGATTTTAATACTCTGGGCTATAGCCTTATAATGCTCGTAAAGTCCCTTTTGAGTAGTTTTGTTATAGTAAGGGCTGACCGATAGAATACCATCAGCCCCGGCTGCTTCCACGGCCTGGGATAATTTGATCCCGTGATGGGTATGGTTGCTTCCCGCTCCAGCAATAACCGGGACTCTCTGGCCTACCTGCTCAACCGTGAATTTTACCGCAGCTACATGTTCCTCGTCCGGCAGAGTACTCACTTCACCGGTAGTTCCGCAAATGACAATAGCATCACTGCCATTATTGATTTGGAATTCAATTAGTTCCGCCAGTTTATCGTAATCTATAGCCTCATTTTTAAAGGGCGTAATGATTGCTACCGCTGAACCGGTGAACAGAACTGCTTTACTCATATTAATCCTTCCTTTCATGAAGACGTTATGGGCACCTCGAATATTTAATAGTTGGCTGGGAATGGACTTGCTTTATTTACAGTATCATCATATTAATATCCAGTAAAGCGGTTTAGGAATTGTCCTGCTGCCTATGGAGAAAGAGCTAGCGGCACCAAACTAGTAAAAAGCAACAGTCTCTGCTATTTCACTATGCGGGAATACTGTTCCCTGGTAATTAGATAAAACCCACCGTATACCAGAGCATATAATCCGTACATCACCGCTGAATAAGCGAGTACCGTAATATAGGAGTTGCCAACCGGTATCATGTTGTGAAACATTACCGTATCCGCTGCCTTCATAGCAAATATGGAATGAATGATACCTACCGCCAAGGGGATAAGAAAGACAGGCAGCAGTCTGCTGCTCACTACTCTTTTCTCCAATGAATCGTCCATACCTATTTTTCTAAGGATCTGGTATTGATGTCGTTCCTCTTCAGCGGCCATAACCTGCTTGAAATATAACAGGCTGGCAGTCATCAATATGAATACCGCACTCATAAAGAATCCGATAAAACACAGCAGTCCAAATACCTGCAGGCTTTCCTCGTAAAGGGTGTATGCCGTTCTGAAATTACCGGTTCTGCCGGCAAGAATACCCTGTAAATCACGGTCCAGTTCTGCAGAGCCCAGAGGATCATCATATATGAACACGCTTACTTTATCATTAGGTATCCCGTCTTCATCCCGGCCCTTAATATCTCCGGTGTTTATCAGGGCTTCGAAATCACGGTCATTGATGACGATAGTGTGGAGGGCGCCGAAGCTGACGAAATTGGCCCGTAGTATGGAAGTTACACTTATATTGCCATGGGAAAAGGCGAGTACCTGCCCATCTATTTCTTTGGCTATATCATCGGTCATATAGGGATAAATATATAATGCCTCTCCCGGGTTGACCGCAATTGCTTGATGCCTGGTTTTGGATATGGTGGCCAGTTTGTTGTAGACGGATTGGGAGTAAACCCGGAAATAGTCGTTCTCACCTGATAAGCGATAGGCCCCTTTTACTATAAAGGTATCCATCCGGGGCTGGCAGATATACAAGGGGGTGGTATACTCTTGAATGACCCGAGTGTTGTGGGTGTCAAAAGCCTTCTTTATATCATCTGAGAGTTCATCCTGCCCGCCATAGAAATATAAATCGTAGCCTATATTTTCATAGGTATTAGTCTCGGCACTGCTGTACAAGGTGTATCCCGTGGCGATGCCTGTTGTAGCTACTGCGGAGAGTATGGCTATAGTTGCCATCACCGATCCTATGGTCCCCATTCGGTGGGAAAAAGCAGAGACAGATATGAGATTTGCGGCCTGGTAATAACGTCCTTTACTCTTCTTGATCACATTTAATATCACCGCCAGACCTTGCCAGAAGAACAGATAGGTTCCTAGTATTACCAGTACCAGGACCGGGATGGAGGCTGGAACAACAACTGCCGGCTCAGGGGTGGAGGCCAAATAATAACCGGCACCGACCAATACCAGGGATATGAGCAGAACAATTAAAGAACCCTTCGACCTGCCTTCGGCTATCTTCTCGGCCTTGAACAGATCTGCCAGTTCAAATTTGCTGATAACTCTTAATCCGGATAAACCCATAACAGCAAACACCACTATAAACAATCCCGCGGTGATATAGATGGATCTGGGATCAATAGTGAAGGCCAGTTCACCGGTAAAGGACGCCAGAGTCATATCCAGCAGGATCATAGCTGTGAGTTTGGAAAAAAAGACCCCGGCGCTTATACCGATGACAAGTGCCGCAAGACCTACCAGCATGGTTTCCATGAACAGCAGTTGACCGATTTTGGCGTTGCTCATCCCGAATAATGCGTAGGTGGAGATCTCCTTTTTCCTGGCCCGGATGAAGCTGCTGTTTGAACTCAGCAAAAAAAACATGACGAACACCATTATTACAATGCCAAATCCGGTTAACAGTGATTGATATCGAGCATCATAGGTAAATGCCATTTGGACATATTCATTATGCATGAGAGCCAGGAATGAATAGGCGGTAAATACACTGAAGCTGAGTGAGAAGAAATACATCTTGTACTTATCAAAATTCCTCTTTATATTTCGCCAGGCTAGTGTGGACAGCTTCATTTTTCTTCACCCCCGAGCACGCTCATAACGTCTATTATGGAGTCGAAAAATTCTTTCTTGCTTTCACCGGCATGGAGCTGGTTATAAATCTCACCATCCCTTATGAACAGAATCCTCCGGCAATAACTGGCGGCAAATGCATCGTGGGTGACCATGATTATGGTAGCCCGGTGCTCCTGGTTGATAAAAGCAAGGAGCTGGAGTAAATCCCGGCCGGACTTGGAATCCAGATTTCCGGTGGGTTCATCAGCCAGTATTATTTTGGGATTGCTTATCAGCGCCCGGCAGGCAGCAGCACGCTGCTGTTCCCCCCCGGATACTTCATAGGAGTATTTGTCGAGTATGCTGGCGATACCCAGGTCATCAGCTAACCGGGCAGCTTCCTGTTCCATGATCTCAGCCCGGCAGCCGGACAAGGCCAGGGGCAAAATAATATTCTCTTTTATAGTCATAGTCTCCAGCAGATTATAATCCTGAAATATGAAACCGATATTCTCCATCCGATGCCTGGCCAGCTGCTTCTGCTTAAGACTGCTGATATCCTGGCCGGCTATGAACAATCTGCCGGTGGTAGCACGGTCAATACTGCCCAGAATGTTCAGCAAGGTTGTTTTCCCGGAACCGGAAGCACCCATTACTCCGATAAATTCGCCTTCATTCACAGTAAAACTGATGTTTTTTATGGCCGTGTACTGCTTGCTGCCTTTTCGTGATCCGTATATTTTGGATATGTTTTGGGTCTTTAATATTTCCATTTGCTTCTATCCTTTCCTGACATTAATTATTGATTCTCACGACTATATAATATCTCCGATAAACAAATGGAAAAATCGAATCACCTTACAATACCCGCATTTCATCTTACATTTTTGTAAGCTGCAGTATCATTATCATTAAAGAAGCTTATGTCAAACTGAGCATACTGTCCGGGTTCAGATACCACCAGCAGCTCATGGCCCAGCTTATCACTGAGTTTCTTGGCCAGATACATACCATACCCGGTGGCCTTCATGCCGCTTCGGTCAAGGGATGAAGTATATCCTTCCGCAAATACCTGTCCTATATCTCTCTGGCTTATCCCCATTCCGCTGTTTCTTATGGATATGGTAGTTTTCCTGTGGTCCCTGCGGGTAACAATCGTTATATCTCCATTATCCGGAGTATACTTGACCGCATTGGATATTATCTGGGAGATGATATAGGAGCTCCATTTTTCATCGGTTAAAACCAGATGATCTTCACCTGTAATCAATATATTGATCTTCTTGTAGCTGAAAAAATTGGAATATTCTTTTAGTACATCGGCAATCAATTTCTTCGTCCTCACCCTGGATATACTGTAATCATGATAAAAAGTATTGGACTTGATGTTATATAATATGGTTTGAGTACCCTGCTGGATTTTTGAGATCTCTGTATCCATCTTCTGATAAAATTCCTGGGGCAAATGGCTTTCATAGCTTTCCAAAATCAATCGTAATGCAGAAATGGGCACCTTGATATCATGGGCCCACTTAGTCACAAAATCCAGATCCTCCGATGATCTGGTATGCATCTCTGCTTTGTGTTTCTCAAATTCCTGAGATTTGGTATGGACAAATTTGGCATATTCTCTATCCAATGGGTAAAAGAACTCATCCATGATATCCGGGGGAGCATTGAGATCACAGAAACTCTTAAATTTTTCCAGGCGCCAGTTCATAACAGTATAATCAATCACCACAAAAACTATAAACAGCAGACCCAGTCCGCTTATTATATAGGCAGCATTGGAGGCCGTGAGGTTGAGATCAGTATCTAATTTATAGACAGCAGCGGCAAAACCGAAACCCGCCGCAGCGAAAATATAGGTAAGCCATTTTTCCTTTAGATAAGCTTTTATATTCATATCAATCTATACCCTTCACCTTTAAGGGTTTCGATATAATCATCAAATCCGATGCTGTTTAATTTTTTGCGCAGGCGATTGACATTGACAGTGAGAGTATTGTCATCCACAAAACTCTCATCGTCCCATAATACCTTGATCATACGGGTGCGAGTGACAGTTTTGCCCCCATTTCTTATGAGCAAGGCCAGTATCTTGCATTCGTTTTGAGTCAGAGAAACCGACTTATCTTGATATAAGACCCGTGAATTTTCCAAATTCAATAGCATATCCTTATGTCCGATAACGTTTAGAGTCTGATCACTGTAGGAATACGCTCTGCGCAACACCGCCTGTACCTTGGCGATAAGGAGATCCAGGGAAAAGGGCTTTTCTAGGTAATCATCACCACCCTGGCTTATGGCTCGTATCTTGTCTCCATCAGTATCCCTGGAAGAGATGAATACGATGGGAATTTTTCCTATTTCTCGAATTTTTGCACACCAATAAAAGCCATCGAAAAATGGCAGGTTAATATCCATCAATACCAGATGAGGCTGAAAGGTAATGTAGATTGACAACACATCATTAAACTCACGGACAGCAAGAGTTTCATAACCCCATTTATTCAGCCGATCCTGCATTATGGAAGATATGGTATGGTCATCTTCCACGATTAAGATTTTGTACATGGTGATCACTCCCCTGAAAATTATTATATCCTTTTTCTCAGGTAAATAATGGGGCTTAAATAGTGGTTATTATATAGTTGGTGATTTAATGGGGTATCTTGTCTTAGTAAGGTGAGGCCCCCTGTCGCTTAGTTGCTTATCGGGGAGCGTGTTATTGTTATACGTATAAGTAAGTAAAATCATTTCTAATCTAACAGGTAAGATGATTCTTTACATAAGATTTAGCTTACAGTTATGTTTCGGATCAGGAACACAACGAAAGTTAAAATCCTTTTCTAATATCAATGGCCGACAATAAATGGTATAATATTCCTAAATGCCCAATGTTTATATTTATATCCAGTTTTTTATACACAGAACTACTGTCGTAAATAATTAATTACGGAAAAGGGGGACTTGTATTGGGCACTAAAAAGATTGATACCTTGCTGCAGAGGGCTGTATCAGAGGGTACAGTACCAGGTGCGGTAGGACTGGCAGCAAACCGGAAAGGGATTATATATCAAGGTGCATTTGGATGCCGGGATATGGATAAGGATTTGCCAATGACTATGGACTCGGTGTTTTGGATTGCTTCAATGTCAAAGGCGATCACAACAACAGCCGCGATGCAGTTGGTTGAGAAAGGCCTATTACACCTGGATGAGCCCATATATAGCCTGTTGCCGGAATTGGGCTCGGTGGATATCCTGGAAGGATTCAATGCAGATGGCCAGCCCCAATGGAGGAAACCCGGGACAGCAGTTACCCTGCGACATCTTCTTACCCATACGGCTGGTTTTGCCTATGAGTTTTTTAACCAAGACATATTGAATTACATGTCACAGAACCAAATGCCATCAGTAATTGCTTGTATGAACATTTCGCTAAGAACCCCATTGGTTCATGAACCGGGCCAAAGATGGGAATATGGCACCAGTGTGGATTGGGTGGGCAAAGCCATCGAAGCTGTGAGCGGCCAATCGCTCAGTGATTATTTTAAAGACCAACTGTTCCCATTGCTGGACATGAACGATACGGCATTTACTTTATCAGCAGAAATGTACTCCCGCCTAGCCATGATCCATCAACGGGAAGCTAGTGGATCTCTCACCCGGACAGGTTTTCTGATGCCCCATGAGCCGGAGTTTTTCATGGGCGGTGGCGGACTCTATTCTACCGCCGGTGATTATCTGAAATTTCTTATGATAATTTTAAACGGCGGTACATATAATGAAGTTCGTATTTTGCAGCCGGAGACTATCAAGGAAATGGGCCGCAATCAAATTGGTGATGTCAATGTTCTCCCATTAAAAACTACCATGCCCAGCATTAGCCAGGACGCCGAATTCTTTCCCGGCATAATAAAGAAGTGGGGATTGGGATTCATGCTCATTACTGAGGATGCTCCCACTGGAAGGAGCGCGGGAAGCATGTCCTGGGTAGGGCTGGCCAACTCGTTCTTCTGGATCGATCCGGTCAAGGAAGTAGCAGGCATCTTGCTGACTCAAGTCTTCCCCTTCGCCGATGAGCAGGTCATGGATTTATTCTCACAGTTTGAAACACTAATATATGAACAATTATAGATAATAATCAAAGCAAACATAAGAAATAACGAGACCGCCTTTGCGTAAGGCGGTCTAAGTTCCTTATCGGACCTGCCGCCAGTCGAAAAGCGGCAACTCCTTTTATGATTAATGAAAATACACGTCAATAAGTGCAAACTCGCTGAATGTATTAATTAGCGAAGCAGTAGGGGCGCGACCGCAGCGTTACTGCAACGGTTCAGACACTGGTGGAGACGGGGGGACTCGAACCCCCGACCCCCTCGTTGCGAAATATGTGTTCTTTGTTCCTGCTTTTACCAAATGGCTTTAAAAAGGAAAAGTAATTATTTATGTCTAATATTAGCATTAATTAGAAATATAAAACAAATATAGGAGGTATAGGCAGGTCGTGAAAAAGAATTTTTTTGTTTTCCCTATAACTGTTTTTACACTCATTCTCATACTAGGCTGTATGGTCTTCTTCAATGGTTATGCCCTGACCGCAGCTTCAGTTGAACCATTTCAGCAGGATACTATTGTTATTTCCACTAATCAGGTTGTGCAGCAGGAAAATATTACTGCAGAGATTATCAAGGCCCAGCATCAGGATGTAATAAATTCATTGAAAAATCGTATGGAAGAAATACGCCAGAAGTATAAATCCAGCGAGGCGCAAGATGCTGCAACAACCGCAAGCAGCTTGACTATGCGGGCTTTGGCAGCAAGCTCAGAAATAATTGAAATCTGGACATTTGAGGATTTGGATAGTATCTGCACAGACCCCGGTTTCACTTATGTGCAGATGGTTGACATAGACTTGAGCGGTCACCCAGATTGGGCCGGAATAGATTGTGATTTTTCCGGTACATATGATGGTAATAACTATAAACTCATAGGATTGACTGTCACCGAGTCCATGAACGAACTAGATGATGCTTATGGATTGTTTTCCCATATAGCCGGGGGTACGGTGAAAAATGTATATCTGGAAGATGTAGATATTCAGATAGTAAGTGATATTGGAGTTTTATGCGGGTTCGCAGAAAATGCTACGATTGAAAACTGCCGCGTTTTTGGAGATATAATTACTGACGACGGGTTTGTGGGAGGGTTGGTTTATTATGCCGATAATACTATGATAAGCAATTCCCAAGTTTCAGCCGGGATAATAACCGTCGATGGATTTGTAGGCGGGTTGGTTCAGTTAGGCGATAATGTTACGATTTTAAATTGTGATGTAACTGCAGATATAACCACGACCGATGGATTTGTGGGAGGATTAATTCAGTATGTTTGGGACTCTACAATTGAAAACTGTGTTATATCCGGCAGCATAGATACCACCACAGGATTCGCGGGTGGTTTGGCACAATATTGCTGTGACGCTACCATTGTCAACTGTCATGTTACAGAAAGCATAAATGCCGGGGGGTGGGTCGGAGGACTGATTCAATATGCAGATAATGTGAACATAGAGGGTTGCCATGTTTCCGGAAGCATAAATTCAGGCGGTTGGGCCGGGGGATTTGCCGAATATATATCTGCAAGCATTCTTGTAAATTGCAGCACCTCATCATCGCTTACGGTAACATCATATACTTTCAGCGGCAGTTTCGCCTCTAGTATCAGCGGCTACCAGGATGAAGAAACAACACTAAGCAAGTGTTATGCTACCGGCGATCTTAGTTATGTATCTGATCCCGACGATTCAGGAGGTTATATGGGAGGTTTTGTCGGTATCATTGACGGATACGCAAATATCAGTGATTGCTATGCCAGGGGATCTATCCTGGGGGATATAGAAGAATCTTTTACAGTAGGGGGATTTGCAGGATCTTGTGAGGATAATATTGAACTTACCAATTGTTATAGTACTGGGTTAGTACCCATCATTGGAACATCAGGGGGATTCCTCGGTGAAAACAGCGAAAACTCATCTATTATTACTCACTGTTATTATGACTCTCAAACCTCCGGTCATAGGGACAACGATGGCCGCGGTGCACCTCGGACAACATCAGAAATGAAAACCCAGAGTACATACGAAGGCTGGGATTTTAATAATACCTGGGCTATCAGCCCCAGCACTAACGATGGTTATCCAACCTTGTCGATAGGAGAAATTATCCCCAAAGATCTCCTGGGTAAACGCCCCTACTGTTTCTACGGCAACAACTCCGTTAATTTATCTACCGGCAACTTCATCCGGCAGGAGACCGATGTTTTAATTCCCGGGCCTGGTCCGGGGCTTCATTTCACCCGTTTCTACAACTCCCTGGATGATTATGAAGGACCACAGGGAAAAGGCTGGACCAATAACTATAATGTGCATTTAACAGCAAACCAGGATGGCAGTATCAGTGCAGCCTATGCTGACGGACATGTATATACCTTTAATTATGACGGTTCGGATTATACTTCACCGGCCGGCTGTTATGAAATTCTAACCAGCGGTCCAGATGATGGATATACCCTGACCTTTAAGAATCACACCCAGTATGTTTTTGACAGTTATGGAAACCTGCTTAATATTATCGACCAGAATAACAACATCATCCTCCTTACCTACAGCAGTGACATGTTGGCAGCAGCCACTAACCAGACCACCGGCAAAAGCTTGTGTTTTTCCTATGATGCCAATAATGATCTAAGCAGCGTAACCGACCCTGCCGGGAGAACAGTATATTACAGCTATGATTCCAACGGAAACCTGACTACAGTCGAGAATCTGAACAGTGGCACTACCACTTATCAGTACGATTCCTACGGTTTGACCTCAATAACCAGCCCGGATGGCAGCACAACCTTGACTAATACCTATGATGGAAGCAACCGGGTAACTCAACAGGCGGATGGAGAAAACAACACCTGGCAGTATACGTATAATGATGTTCACACTTCCTTAACCGGCCCCCTGGGGGACATCACCGTTTGCGGCCGTGACGCAAACTACCAGGGTATAAGTTTACTTGACCCGTTAAATAATCTTACCAGCTTTACCTATGATGATAACAACAACTGCACCGGCATCACCGACCCCAATAATAACCAGGTAACATATCAGTATGATGCCAACGGTAATGTTATTTCCCTTACCAATGCTTTTGGCACCACCCAGTACCAGTATGATGAAAACGACAACCTGATCCTGATTACTGATCCGGGTGCCAGGACTACCCAGTTATCATATGATGTTAATAACAACTTAAGCAGCATCACCGACGCCCTGGGTGCCACTACTTCATATACCTATTATTCTGACGGCCAGCTTCAGACCCAAACCAACCCGGAGATTGGAAGCGGCATCGGTTCAATCAGCTATACCTACTCAGGTGGGTTGCCCTATACTATTAACGATGCTGTCGGCATGATTACCACCTGCTCCTATGATCAGGTCGGACGTTTACTCAGTATAACTAACAACGGGGGCAAGACTACCAGTTATAGTTATGATACTGCCGGCAACCTGCTGAGCATCACCGACTCCCTGGGTCATTCCTGGAGCTATCAGTATGATGCCAACTACCGGTTAATCAGTGCAACAGACGCCAACTATAACACCACCCAGTATGAGTATGACAATAACGGCAGCCTGATGCAGGTTACCGATGCCTTGAATAATACAACCACCTACACTTATGACAGCGAAAATCAGCTGGTTGGGATCACCGATCCCCGCGGCAGCACCACTTACTACACCTATGATCTTAACGGCCGGGTGGTTTCTGTTACCGATCCTTTAGTGAACACCTGGAACTACAGCTATGATGAAGTAGGAAACATCACCCAGATTGTAGACGCAATGGGGAATACCACGGCCAGCTGTACTTATGACCCGCAAAAATACCTGCTTACCTCAATCCAGGACGCCTTGGGGAATGATGTCTCCGGGCAGTATGACACCCTGGGCCGGTTAACCCAAACTACCGATCCTCTAAACCAGAGTACCCAGTATAATTATGACGATCTGGACCGGCATATACAAACCACAGATACAATGCAGGGTCAGGCAACCCAGGGATTTGATGCATTAGGGAACCGCGAAGTACTAATAGATACCAACAGCAACCAGAGGCAATATAGCTTCGACCTGGCCGGTCGTCTTACTGGCAGCACTTCGACTACCGGCAGCCACCAGTACGCATACAACCAAATCGGACTATTATCTGGCTTCACCAATGGGAGAAATCAGCAACGGACCTGGCAGTACGATGATGCGGGTCGACTGGTCTCACAAAACGACCCCGACGGGTTCATCTCCTGCACCTACGACGACAACGGCAACTTGCTTACCGTAACCGATAGCAGCGGCACCATAACCCGTCAACACGACGCCTTAAACCGCGTTACCAGCTATACCGACGCCAGAGGCAACACCATCGGCTATACTTACGACGAAGCCGGCAATCTCATCACTTTAACCTACCCCGGCGGAAAACAGGTTCAATATACGTATGACGCCGCCAACCGCCTCACCCAGGTAAGCGACTGGGCTAATCACGTAACCAGCTACAGTTACGATGCCAATGGCCGGCTGCTTGAAACCCATAGGCCCGATGGCTCGGTAGAAAGCAGAACCTACAATGAAGCCGGAAGCTTAATCCAGATCTTGGATAAAAACCAGGGTGGCACCATTATAACCCGATTTGATATTAATTATGATGCTGCGGGAAACATCACCGATGAATACTCGAATCTTTCCGATCCCACA
>Ga0334883_1001102_pt1 | contig 42508 bp, 37 predicted proteins | sample GraSluR1_MG_6_FD_207230 | JGI IMG/M metagenome (GOLD analysis project Ga0334883, IMG submission 207230) | Sludge microbial communities from methane-producing bioreactor in Wageningen University, Netherlands - Granular Sludge_09_05-R1 | ecosystem: Engineered > Bioreactor > Anaerobic >...
TATTCCTAAAATCTTTCTTCCAGTCTTCTTCGCACTTTAGTCTTGCTGTTCAGTTTTATCAGATCCAGTGCGCTTCGGCTTCCCGCCGCGCAAGAGTTATCTTATCATCCACCGGACTAATTGTCAACAGATAAATCAACACTTCTTAAATAATCTATAAATATCGACTTTTTCTGCACAATTCAAGCAAGTATTCCCTGGATTTAGCTTGACCCTTTTTATTATTTTAATGCATTTGATTCCCAATCACCAATGCCCCTTACCTTTAAATAACCTTGGATAAGAGGATTTTTCTCTTCATCCGGTTTTTATCACGGATAAATCTATTATTTTATCTTCAATCGTCAACTGCCGAACTAGCTAAATTAACGCCGGCTTTTAATCCGGTCTGGCCTGCCTTTCCTGCCGGCAGTTCCAGCACCTGGGCCGAATTTTTAACCACCGGGCTTATACGGCCCGGTCTCATCCCTTCTATTATATGCAGCACCCGATAATCTGAAGTAAGGAATACCACGTCTATATCCATTTTCATCCCCAGGGTATGCACGGAGGAGCAGGGTATAATCAGCAGGCCCTCCCCATCCGCCATTTGCTCTTTACCCAACAGCCCCTTGAGCCGGGTAAAAAAAGAATCAGCCAGGCAGCAATGACCGGCTATAACTTCTCCGTTCTCTTGATTTATGATCCTTATTTTATGCATTGAAGAACTCCTGCCTATTAATACCGACAAACATCCAACCCAGGGATTTATTATTTCACCAATCCCTCCAACCTTGCCTTATGATGAAGCAAATACTCTCTGGGGTTAATCAACTATCCAGCTTCATTTACCGTTTCTTTGGCCGGGCACATCTTATTGCAGCCAGAGACAGCATCCCCAGATGACAGTGGGAATGGCCGCACCTGTCATCTAGAGGGTTTCCATGATATTGATAAAGGCGGGACCCAAAAGGATGATGAAAATGACCGGGAATATGAAAACTACCAGGGGAATCAGCATTTTGATGGGGGCCTTCATGGCCTTTTCCTCGGCCTGCATGCGCCGGGTCTCCCGGGCCTGACGGGACTGGATCTCCAGGACATTGCCGATGCTGACTCCCAGCTGTTCCGCCTGTATTATAGCGGTGGTAAAGATGGTCACTTCATCTATGTTCAAGCGTTCGGACATGTCTTTCAGGGCTTCCCGGCGGGGCTTGCCCATGCCCATCTCCTGTATGGCTTTGGAAAATTCAACACTCAAGGGGCCGGGGTGCTTCTCCACCACCTTCTGCAGAGCCGCATCGAAACCCAGCCCGGCCTGTACGCTGATACTGAGCAGATCCAGAAAGTTGGGCAATCCTTTTAAAACCTCGTCTTCTCTGCGGTTGACCACCGATTTCAGCCACAGGTCAGGCAGCAGCAGGCCAGCGGCGGCAATAAGCAGAAGATGGAGCATATTCCGGCTTAATATCCCTACAACCACAGCTATCGTGAAAATAACATATTTTAATACCAGGTAGCTGTCGCCGTTTAATCCATAGGGATTGCCGGCGGTCCGCAGTCTGGCGTTATAGGCGTCTTTCTCATTTTTCGGTATTAGCCGCTTGAATATTCCGGACAGGGTATCCATGGTCCGGCTGATCACCCGGGTTCTAAAGCCCAGCTGCAGTTCCGGAGGCAGGTAGATCTTTTCCTCCTTCACCGTATAAGCCACCAGGCGCTCCCGGGTGATGATCTGCTCCCGGTTGATATTATAGAGGTAACCCAGTATAAAAGAAGTTACCATTATCGCCAGCAAACTGATAATAACTAATTCCATGTCTTCCTCCCGGTTAAGTATCTCCTAAAATTCAATGTTGACGATCCGACTGATAACATAAGCCCCTACTATTTCCATAACTATAGCGGTTCCCAACATGGCCAGGCCCCGGCTGTCCTGGAACAGGAAATATATATGCTCCGGATTGATAACCAGCATAGCAGCCAACAGTACCACCGGCAATAAGCCAACTACTAATCCAGACATCTTGCCCTGGGCGGTCAGTACCTTAACCTGCTTCTTGATCCGGGCCCGGTCCCGCATGGTATCACCGATATTATCCAGAATATGGGCCAGGTTGCCCCCCACCTGTTTCTGGATAATTATGCCGCTGATGACCATATCCAGCTCCTCGCTGTTGACCCTCTCCCCCAAATGCAGCAGGGATTCTTCCTGGTTGAAGCCCAGATTCATCTCCCGCAGGCACCACTCAAATTCAGTAGAAATGGGAGGCGGCATCTCCTTTACCACCGTTTCCATGGCCTGCTGAAAGCCAAACCCGGCCCGGAGGGCATTGGCCATGATGACCAGGGAGTCGGCCAGCTGCATTTCAAAGGAATGCAGTCTCTTATCCTTTTTTATTGTTATATACATCCAGGGTCCGATCATAGCCAGAACCAGGACTACCACCGCCAGCCAGAAGTTGGCACTTACTATAAAGGTGAGGATGGGAAGCAGGATTATGGCTCCCAGGCTGATGGTTATATATTCCTCTCCTTTCAGGGGTATACCGGCGGTTACCAGCCGGGCCTGCAGCTGGGCGGTAAAGGAACGGGCGGCAAAAAGAGCCGAGACCGAACTTACCGTTGCTTTAAAAGCAACTCCCACCGTGAGCTTCTCCCCGTCTTTTATCTGCTGGCTTTTTCCTACAACACTTTCCAACCGCTCCTTGTATACATCCCGGGTAGAGAATATCTTTTTTACCCCGCTAAAAGCAAAGAACACGGCCAGGAAAATGAACAGGACTATCATGTACTGCATTCCATTAACCTCCTATATTATAGAAGCAAGATACTAGGCAAAAAATTCATCCGGGATGACTATCCCCGCCGTTCTTAGTTTATCCAGGCATTTGGGTTTGATCCCGGTAGCCCGGTGACGCCCCTGCACCCGGCCCCGCTCATCCACTCCGGTCTGATCAAAGATAAAGATGTCCTGCAGGGTGATGATGTCAGTTTCCATACCCACTACCTCAGTAATATGAGTAATTTTCCGGGTGCCGTCGGACAGACGGCTCTGGTGCACGATGAAATCCACCGCTGAAGAAATCTGTTCCCGGATGGCCTTCATAGGCATCTCCACCCCGGCCATCAAGACCATGGTCTCCAGCCGAGCCAGGGCATCCCGGGGGGCATTGGCATGAACAGTAGACAGTGAACCATCATGGCCGGTGTTCATGGCCTGCAGCATGTCCAGGGTCTCCCCGCCGCGCACCTCGCCGATAACGATGCGGTCAGGGCGCATACGCAGAGAGTTGCGGACCAAGTCGCGGATGGCAATTTCCCCCCGCCCGTCTATGTTAGGGGGGCGGGTTTCCAGAGTCACAACATGCTCCTGATTCAGAACCAGTTCAGCCGAGTCTTCTATGGTAATAATACGCTCGTCATGAGGGATGTAGCCGGAAATAATATTCAAGGTGCTGGTCTTACCAGCCCCGGTGCCTCCAGATACAATTATGGACATGCGCCCTCGAACACAGGCTTCCAGGAACTTGGCCATATGAGAGGTCATGGTATTGTTCCGGATCAAATCAGCGGTTTTCAGAAGATTCTTGGAAAACTTGCGGATAGTCAATACACAGCCATTCAGAGCCAGGGGGGGTATTATAGCATTTACCCGGGAGCCGTCCGGCAGGCGGGCATCCACCATGGGCATGCTCTCATCCAGGCGCCGTCCCAGGGGAGAAATAATGCGTTCGATGACCGTATGCAAATGCAGGTCGTCCCGGAACACAACATTTACCAGTTCAATTTTGCCCCGTTTCTCCACATAGACCTGTTTGGGGCCGTTGACCATTATTTCCGATATACTCTCATCCCGCAAAAGAGGGCTCAAGGGTCCAAACTCCAGGACCTCATCGGTAACCTGTTTGATGATCAATTCCCGCTCACTGCGGGGCAGGTTGTCATAATCATTTTCTATTATGGCATCGGTAATGCCCCGGATCCTGTTTTCAGTTTCCTCCCGGCCCCGGCTGTTGAAAGTCTCCTGCCCTATCTCCCGGATTATCTCCCGGTGGATCTGGTAGACGATTTCCAGGTAGCGGGAAGATGCCGACTCCTTGGGACTATTGGGGATTATAACCTGATCGCTTTGCAGTCGAGCTAAAAGAGACATATATGCATCCCACCTTAAACTTATTTACTCTGGTCGATGGTATTGAATAATTCTACAATACTCCTGGATATGGGGGCTTTGGGACTCATATTCAAAAAGGGAGTGCCCCGGTTGACTGATGATACGGTTATTTTAAAATCACTGGGGATGGAAGCAGCTATTTTCATGCCCAGCACCTGCTCCACATCTGCCGGTTCCAAACCCACCGAGAGAGAGGAAGATCGATTCAGTACCAGACGGGTACGAGGCAGCATCTTCAGTGATTCCAGTATGTCTATCCCCTTTTTAATATTCTTGATGGTGGGGATGTCCAGGGAAATCAGGAGCAAAACCACATCCGACATCTCCAGGGCGGTCAGAGTAGTATCGTCCAGGAAAGTGGGGGTATCCACTATAGTATAACTGTACATCTGCCGGCAGATCTTGAGCACCGTCTCGACTCCGAAGGAGGTCACCAGTTCCCCCAGCTCCGGTTTATGGGGAGCAGACAAGACTTTGACCCCACTGCGTTCATAAAAATACTCGTCCACCAGGTCAGCAGTCAGTTCACCAGATTCCTGCATCAACTCGGCGATAGTCTTGCGGGGATTTATATTCATCATCAGGCTGATATCCCCGAACTGCAGGTCCAAATCTACCAGAGCCACCTCGTTTTGGTGCCGGGCAGCTGCTGCTACCGCCAGGTTGGTAGAAATTATACTCTTGCCCACCCCGCCTTTATTACCGAACACCGTAACGATTTTAGAGGCCTGCAAGACCGGCTGGGATTTGCCCAGCACCCCGCTGTCCTTGGCCGGCTCCGCGGTTTCCTTCCGGCTCTCGGCAGTTATTCGGTAGGCTTCAGCCACTTGTTTAACCGTACTGATCAATTCCCCATCCGATACCGGTTTAAGCAAGATCTCCCTCACCCCGGCCTGCATGGCCCGTTTGAGCAAGCTTACGTTTTCCTCCTGGGCCAACAGAACCACTCCCGTGGAGGGATATTTCAGATTTATGTCCAGGGCTACTTCAAAGTTGTCCCGGTCGGACAAATCCGCATCTATGATCAAAACTTCCGGCCTGGTATCGGCCATCATCTCCAACACTTCCGAACCCCGGCCCGCTTCCCCGATCACATCGATGTCCGGGTCTCCTTCCAGTATATTAAGCAGGTATTCGCGGTTTTCCCCGTCGGCATCTGCCAGCAGCACCCGTATGGTTTTCATATACTATCACCTCTCACTTTACATGCTCTCCCGTGAATACATCTATTTAAGGCTGAATAAAGTTGTTGACTTTATAGGCCGGCAGACTGTATTTGGAATCATCCACCGGTGACCTGAGCATCAGGCGAATAGACCCCTGTTCTCCGGCCAGGATCAAGGGCCGGGCTTCTTCCGGAGTAACGGCCAGAGTCAGAGTCTTGACTTCTCCTGTACCTTCCTTGCCAGCGGCGGCTGCTTTGGCTCCTACGGACAATACCTCGATATCCTGCAGGACCAGCACCGTGGTGGCAGAATTACCAGCCGAACCTGCCGTCTCTATATCCACGGTTACCATAACATCCACATGATCTCCGGGCTGGATGTTGTAGGATACGGCAGATATTTCGTTAACCGCTATGGCTACCGCTCTTTTATTCAGTGGCACACTGTAAGCCAGGCGGGATACCTTCTCTTTTTCTCCCACCAGTTTCTCCTTGATGATCTCTTCTCCGGCAGCTATATCACTGATGGATATTTTGCCGGCTGCATCGGCAGTATCTCTTACCCCATTGGGATGAGCATAACGAGCCGGTATTTCCACGGTCATTAATTGAGCCGATTTTATCACCTCATTGGCGGCAATGGGCTGGGCCGCTCGCACCACCGTCACCAGGTCATCAGGCCGGTATTTCTCCTCGACCTGTCCCAGGTACAGGTAAAACAAAGCGGCTGCAATCAAACCGCAGCCTATGGAAATGATCCAGTATTTTTTTACTCCTTTAAACAACCCTACCGGCTCCCTTCACTAGTTATTCGCATAATACCCTGGTATAAACTCCATTATCAACGATACTGTCATCAATTTCCGCCCCGGTTACGTAATAAGGTTTGACAAACTGCCCGGTAATGTAATTGTCATTCCCGTTGCCGGTGTAATCCATTATAAAAAATGCCGCAAAACTGGTAACATGAAAGTTCTTCTTGTCTTCCATATATCCCACCGGAACCACTACCAATCGGGGGCAATCAGGATCATAATCATAAGGGTTACACTCCCGGTCGCATTCAGCTGCGCAGAGATCCATACGATACTTGATGGCGTTCTTATTGGCAGAATTCATATTACCGTTTTCTTCCAGTATGAGGGTATCATAGCCTATGGTACCCTTCCCATCGTATCCATAGGTAAGATATTTTTCATAGGTGCTCGATCCACCGTTGCCGCCGGTCAGGGACTCAAGATCCAGGGAACCATACCATCCCTGATCTCCGCTTCCTCCGCCTTCCTTCATAACCATGGGTTCATTATATTTTATATCCTCCTGTAATACCCCGATAGGAACTACACCCGTACCTGCCCCTAGTTTGGTGGCCGAACCCACCCGGGCCTTGGCATGAGCTTTTACCTGCCCGGTATTTATTCCCAGAGCCCGGGCAAAAAACAAATCCATCTCCCGGTCAACGTCTCCGGTGACAGAATAGGCTTTACTGCCATCCACGTTGTAGTCCAGATCAAAGGTAACGTCATCTAAAGCAATCCCGTTGGCCTGAACGTAAGTCTGGGCTACTGTCAAAGCGGAAGCGGGATTATCCGGCAGTTCTCCTACTCCGGCCAGCACCGCCGCGTCCACGGCATTGGAAGCCTTCATCCGAGCTGCATATACCATTCCGGCATCTACTACCAGAGCTGCCGCCCCCATTATCACTACTAAACCCAGAGCCACCAGTACCATAACTGCGCCTGATTCATCTTTTATCAGCTTAATGAATCTTCTACCTGGCACATTATCCCCTCCTCCGATTATCATTTATTCTCTATCCTCATTACGTATTCGGCCGACAGATTCATGGGGTCTGGAACAATACTGCTGATAATAGGAGTAATAATATCTATTTCATACTCAATTCGTACTGTCAGCGGATCGCCAATAACGCGAGCAACTGGAGTAATAGTTATATCGGCATTGGTGATATTCAGGAACGAGTCATTGGTAGTGATGTGATCTTTAATATCAGCATCACTCATCCCGACTACTCCGTATCTAACCCCTTCCCGGGCCAGGTCATGAATTATCATGTAGGCCCCCAGTACTCTTCCAAACTCAATAATGGCAAATAATATCAACAGGAGCACCGGGAGAATTATAGCCATCTCCACCATGCTCTGGGCTTTTTGAGATTGAAATATCTTTTTTATAATTCTTTTCATATCATTCACCACTTTGTAAAGTAAAGCCGATTTGCACCGAGCTTCAATGACGGCGGAATCGCGGTTGCACTTATACTCCCGACATTTTATTTCACATTAATGATAGTGAAAAGTAAGCGCTGACCGCTCCCAGGGCTATGGCCAGGGCGTAGGGGAAATAGACTCCGGAGTTGCTGGCCTCAACCGAATACTTCATTTTCTGCACTTTAAACAAGGCTAAGAGAAAACCCGCCCAAAGCCGGTGCAGGGTCTTGCCCAGCTCTCCTTTGGCTATCAGCAAGATTACCGCTATTAATCCGCCCCAGAGGGCCATAAAAATAAAAGTGTGGAAAGCAAACAATGCTCCCTTAAAGGCTCCCACTACACCCAGCAGTTTCACATCTCCAGCCCCCATGCCTCCCATGGCAAAGGGGATAAAGAGCAGGGCTATCCCGGCCAGGAGGCCTTTAATTGAAAATAATAATCCGTCCAAGCTACCGGCAAAAGTATTCCATCCCGTACCAAGGATCAACGCCACCAGAATGAGCACGTTAGGAATCCTTCTTTCTCGCTGGTCAAAAACCACTGCTACTAGTAGCATTAATCCCATTATAATATCGCTGAGGACCGATTCGATATTCATAATGTTCTGGTCCTCCCATATTTTAGTAATAAAAACTCGGTTATGCCTTGCAGGTGCAAGGCATAACCTTAATGCCTTTTGCCTTTGTAGAACAATTCGAATCTAATTGAGGCCGTTACCAACTTCATTTACTTTATTCCCGACTTTTCCTCCTAAAAATGTAAAAGCACCTATACACGCAATTGCTATAAATACTAATATCAGCGCATATTCAGCCATGCCCTGTCCTTCTTCTTCGAGAACTAGTCTTTTAATGGTATTCATCATTCTCTCTCACCTCCTATTCAATCCAAATAGTGTATCCACTTCTATCTTAGCCTCATTCTTCCATATCATCAATAGTTTTTCTGTACTAAAGTATAAATTCTTAGTACCTTTGGTCAGGGACAAGGGCCAAAAGCCCTATTGACCCCTAAGTGAGGCAAACGGCAAAAATCAGCATTTCATACAGATGCCTCTGGCGTTCAAAATGAGACTAATAGACGTATTTATATTATTGTATAAAGCAATTCGTATTAAAATAGTCTATGCGGTTTATTTTGTAGTAATAATTTAGACTATTCCGTCAGGGTATTTATAGTCCATAAGTATTAGTTCCTGTCTCTAGGCTAATTATCGCTATTGCGGATGGAAAGGTTTACAGTTATCATTTAAGCAGGAATGTACTAAAGGGTGATATAGTCATGCTCGGGGCTGAAGGGGAGTTGGGTATATGGATAGAACTAACAGGTATATTGCTCTGCTTTTATTGCTAGGGGTCTTATTTCTGGCCAGCGGCTGCTCAGGTGCTTCCCAGCCCGGGGAGCAGGTTATTGATGGCTATGCCCTCTCTTTTGCGGAGCTGGGCACCCTGCCCATGAGCAGGATCGAACTGGCTTACAGTACAGAATCCTCCTGCCTGTCCACCAAAACCTTTGATATAGGCATATATGATCAGGCCTCACGGCTGGAAACGGTGACCATGGGTAATGACGATGAATATCAGAAGGATTTGGAGCCGGGAGACTATAAGGTAAGGGTGGAAAACCCGGAGAATTATTCCTTCATCTATCTGCCGGGGGAAGAGTTCAGTCTGGCGGATGGCATCGGTACGGTTTATGCCATGGTGGTCAACTCCAAATACAGCACCCGGTCCTCCCAGCCGGTAGCCTGGGAGCTTTACTATACGGAAGCCGGCAGTCCCGCCGGGGAAAAACCCCTGGCCGGAGGTGAAATCCCAGTCCTGAGTCCGGGAGAAATGTACACCATCCAGTACAACCCGGAGCAAAATCCCCACCGGGCCGCCGGCAACTATATGTTCCGCCTGATCAACCCGGGCAGCGACAGCAGCAAGAAAGAATGCTGGAGCGGAGCAGTATACTGCCTGGGACCCATTCAGCCCACCCAGGTACAGGTGACCCTGGTTCCCAATCCGGGCAAACTGGTAGTCAGCAAGAAAACCACCGGAGATGCACCTGCCGGAGTCATGTATGAATTTGTGATAAGTGATATAAATAATGATCAGCGGGAGATGAGCCGCAACAGCATCAGGGCTGGAGAGAGTTTCACCGTTTCCCTGCCTCCAGGGACCTACCAGGTAACGGAATCCAAAACCGGGGGGGCTTTATCCTGGAGCAAATCCATAGAGGGCAATATTTCAGTTTCTTCCGGGCAAAGCGTTTATCTAACGGTAACCAACCGCTTTCCGGTTCCGCCCAAAGGAACCCTGAATATCAGCAAGCAGGCAGAAGGTTCAGCTCCCGAAGGCGCAGTATACGAAGTGAGCATCAGCGGAACATCGGGTACCATCAAGCGCAACATCAAGGCCGGTCAGACCATATCAGTGGAACTGGCTCCTGGAAGCTATGAAGTAAGCGAGAGCAACAGCCAGGGTGCTTCCCAGGTCAGAAAGTCACCCGAAGGAAGGATTACGGTAAAGTCCAATCAGACCAGCAGCGTAAGTATAACCAACATTTACCCAGGCGAATAAAAGAGGTCCTCCTGTTTTCTCCTTGATAATATAGTTGAAGAAAACAGAGAGGCTAATCCCCTCTCCTGTTCTTTTAGAAACTACCGGAGATATCGTTCACTTTGGCATTAAGGGCTGTGCCCAGGGCCTGATAGCCGAACATGGCAACCAGAGCTATGAACATTAATATCATTACGTATTCCGCCATTCCCTGCCCTGTTTCTTCTTTAATCAACCGGTGAATCATGTTCATAAATCAAACCTCCTCCAGGCTGGATGAACCTAACCTGACTCTATCCATTCCATATCTAAGAGAATTCTACCCTATGAAAACTAATTCTGCAATTACACCTCATATTTTTTGAGGTGTAATTGCCCCATTTGTTAATGAAAGGCCGAAGCGGCCATACCTACTGTCTCTGCCACTGATTGACCCAATCTGAAAAAAACCGTCACAACAATAAGACTGACCAGGGTTACCAGCATGGCATATTCAGCCACTGCCTGACCCTCTTCCTCCTTGAGCAGCTTCTTTATGGTTTTCATTTTACCCCTCCCGTTTGGTTAACTGTACTCCCAACAAAGCTATCTCATTATTTATCCCGTTTTTATTGGATTAAGATTCCTCCACCGCATCAGCCAAGCCGACACTCGCCTCATTATCCCCAGTTTCCTCCCCGGGATTGGCTGCGGAATCTCCGGCATCAAGCTGTGATTCAACTCCCCCGGCAGAATCCAGCACTTCCTCATTTCCGCCGGTATCTGTTGCTAATTCCTCCACCAGCTGGATCTCAGACTCCCCAGCCAAAATATCAGAGTTTTCGGCACATCCTGCCAGCAGCACCTGCATGAGTCCCCCGTATATGGCAAAATGCTGGAGGGCTTCATTCCTCTGGAAAACATAATCGAAATTGGCCAGGATATCGCTGCCTGCCCGGGCAATCTCGTCATCTTCCGCTGCCCCTTCCGCCCCGGAAGCGGTTATCGCCCAGGTTTTCACGTCTCCATTGGCCAGGAATACCAAACCGCTGTTCTGAATCTGCTCCCCTTCTTGAGCATTTCCGGAACATTGATCCAGGTAAACCTGTATGGCTGCCTGCAGTTCTTCCATTTTGGCCGGGTCTTTAATGGCCTTGGCCGCAATGTTAGGTGCTACAGTAATATTGAATGCCTGATCACATCCAGCCCCATAGCGGGAAATCCCGGTTTTGTTCCCGGGAACATTGGCCACGGAAACATTTACTGATTCCCCCACTGATTCAGCTAGCTGAGTAATTAATTCCTGAAATTTGGGAGCATTTACTGCAGTTTGCGGATTACGGGTGTGGCACTTTTTGTGTTCCCAGCCCACCATGGGGTCAGACCGTCCGCAGTCGATCAAAGCAGAATTACCAATGCCCATTTCCTGCCTCCTTTTCTCAATATTTCTTCAACAGCTACGTCTGTATATCCTAATTTGTATAAATCGCTTAATAAATTATCGACGATTGCAATACTTAACTTAATATATTATCATCCGCAGGGATGAATATGTTCATACCAAAGGCTGGTTTTGGGCCTTATGTCTTTATTTGTATTTTTTTCTATGCTAATATGTGGCCACTAGGTGAAGCAGAAAACAGTGAGAACCGCTGTGGCTGAGGAACGGGGACCCACCTTCTTGGAAGCAGCTAGTTTGAAGGAATGTCCCCATGTTCCAACTGTATGAGGAGATGATCTTTGTGAAGCATATCCGGGGTGTGGTTAAACGGTTGTGTTTTGATGAGAGCGGAGCGGTGATGGTGCTGGTAGCTCTGGCTTTAGTGGTAATTGTGGGCATGGCCGGCTTGGTAATAGACAGCGGTCGGCTTTACCTGGAAAATCAGAAGATTCAGAATGCATTGGATGCTGCGGCTCTGGCCGGAGCACAGGAACTGCCCAATACCAACGCAGCCACACTGGCGGCTTTGGAATACGCTGCTTTGAACGGGTTAAATCCTGATGAGCTGATTATAGCTTTTCCTTCCAGCAGTCTGATTACAGTGGAATACACCGAAGAGGTAAAAACTTATTTCCTGCCGGTGCTGGGTATAAATGAAATTCAGGCCGGTAAACTTGCGGGAGCATCCCAGGATTATTCCCCGGCCTGGGGGAGTTATACCCTCTTTTCCGCCAGCCCTTCCAAGGACCTGAAAATCAGTGGAAACACTTATTATATTGAGGGCTCCACTCACACTAATGATGACTTCAAGGCCAGCGGCAACACTTTGACTATTACTGGTATTTGTGATGCGGTAGGAAGTATCAGCGTTAACGGGAACAATATGGATATACCCCACCGGCGGGCATATTCCAGTCATATCGACCTGCCGGATTATTCAGAACAGGTGCGGGAGCAGGCCGAGTCCGCCGGCAACATATACCATACCAATATACATTACAACGGCAACAGCATAAATGTGGAAAACTCTATATATGTGGATGGTGAAGTGCATCTGAACGGCAATAACATTATTGGCTGCGGAGCTATACTGGCAGAAGATGACATTCACATCAACGGCAACACTATATATAACGGCAGCAGTGACGCCATCTGCCTATATTCCCTGGGAGACATCCATGTTAACGGCAATGATCTAACCATCAACGGTATTCTCTATGCACCCAATGGAGAAATTAAAATCAACGGAAATAATATCACCATCAACGGGAAGGTAATATCCAATACCATTTCTCTAAGCGGCAATACCCTGAATATTATCGATGACGATTCCGCCCTGCAGGCCCTGCCTTCCTCGGGCTGCCGGCTGGTAATCTAAACACCTTCCTGGAGCCGCTGCTCTTTATCCTCCAGTTCCTGCAGCCGGCTGTACACCTTATCCAAAAGGGCTTTTTGCTGCTGAACAAAAATCTCTTCCACCCCGGCCTGTTCATACTGTTCAATAGTCCGGGTGATAACCGGAATATTGAATTCTTTTAAGTCTCTGATCTTTTTACGGGTTTCCTGCAGGGCAACTGCCCGAAAATTTTCTCTTTCCATTTCTATCACCTGCAATATTATAATCTATAGTGTTTTTCCTGTATATTGACGCAGCAGAAGAAAAAAATACGTATATATTGTATCATAGTTAGGGAGAAAGCAAAGTCAAGTCAGAAAACAAGGGGACGGTTCTCCTGTTTTCTGTCAGATAGTATAGTTTACGAAGAAAACAGAGAGAACCCCCCTCTTGTTTTCTGAAGGAGTTTTGTATGAGCAAAGTGGAATTGATAGCTACGGCGGCGTTTGGCCTGGAGGCTATTGTGGCCCATGAATTACGCAAGCTGGGGTACGAAGAACTGAAGGTGGAGAACGGCCGGGTAAGTTTTATGGCTGACATAGCGGCCATTCCCCGCTGCAACCTGTGGCTGCGCACTGCGGATAGATTACTGATCAAGATGGGAGAATTCGAAGCCCGGACGTTTGATGAACTGTTTGAAAAAACCAAGGCCTTAAACTGGAATGATTGGATACCGGGAGACGCCCAGTTTCCGGTGGAGGGCAAGTCGATCAAGTCGCAGCTGTTCAGCGTACCGGACTGCCAGGCCATAGTTAAAAAAGCTATAGTAGAAAAAATGAAACAAAAGCATACCATCGACTGGTTCCCGGAAACCGGTCCCCGTTACCGGGTGGAAGTGGCCCTGCTTTCCGATCGGGCTACCCTCACTATCGATAGCAGCGGTGCGGGTCTGCATAAAAGAGGCTACCGGAAGTTGTCCGGGGATGCTCCTTTAAAAGAAACCCTGGCCGCCGCTCTAATAGACATCAGCCGCTGGAAACCGGACCGGGCCTTGATCGATCCATTCTGCGGCACGGGAACCATTCCTATCGAAGCTGCTTTGATAGGGCGCAATATAGCCCCCGGATTGGGCCGGGTATTTGTGGCGGAAAGCTGGCCCCAGATTCCTGCCCGAATATGGAAACAGCACCGGGATGAGGCCCGGGACATGATAGTGCAGGATCAGCCCCTGGGCATCAGGGGTATCGATATCGACCCCAACGCCATCAAGCTGGCTAATTACCACGCTAAAGAAGCCGGGATAAACAACTTGATTTCATTTCATCAGGGAGAAGCCAGGGATTTGAATTCCCGTTACAAATATGGTTATTTGATCAGCAATCCTCCCTACGGAGAACGCCTGTCGGAAAGGGATGAGGTTGAACGGCTGTACCGGGAGATGACCCCGGTTTTTCAGCGGCTGGATACCTGGTCATTCTATATCCTTACCTCGCATCCATCATTGGAAAAATTGATAAACCGGAAAAGCAGCAAAAGACGCAAGGTATATAACGGGCGTATACAGTGCACCTATTACCAGTTTTACGGCCCAAAACCGGAGAAACTGCTGGGGCCTTTTGCCCGTCCGGAATAGGAATATAGTCCCTTCCTTGACTTCTTTAATTCTTTTTACTTTTTTCCGATAACATTATTGTACCTTTTTTGCTAGTATTAATGTGGGTATCCAGAGGATGGAAGAGTTTGAATCGGGCAAACGGAAAGGTTGAGAAGTTTGGAGCAGCGCAAACAGAACAGTATTGCATTTATTTTTATGGCTGTAGTCTTTTTTCTAGTCCTTCAACTGGGCTTCTACTATTTTCATTTTAACACTTCTCTCAATGAGGCCGAGTTAATTGATACCGACACCTACATGCGGCTGGTCAGAGTGGAACAACTGGCGGAAACAGGTGACTGGTATGACTCTACCATTTACAGAAATAACTACCCCTACGGGGATACCCTGCACTGGACCCGGCCCCTGGACGTAATTCTCCTGGCCGGTGCCGCTCCTTTGATACCATGGCTGGGATTCAAAAAGGCCTTGCTGCAGTTTGGAATCGTTTTCGGTCCTTTGATGGGGATCTTATCATTAATTGCCCTGGTCTGGCTGGCCAGGCCAATTATGAGTCCCAAAGCCCGCAATCTGCTGTTGCTGATTTTCGTAGCCCAGCCTTTGCTTTTTCAGGTTTTTATGTTTGGCCGGCCTGATCACCACAGTCTGCTGGTACTCCTATTCATACTTCTGCTAGGTTCGCTGACTCATATGCTGTCAGATAAGAATTGGGAGAAATACAGCATAATGGCCGGTCTCCTGGCGGCCCTATCCACCTGGATAAGCACTGAAGCTGTTTTCGCAGTAATTATGGTTTTTATGGCCCTGACACTATTATGGATTTATTCTAGAAACAGGTATGCTGTGATGCTGAGAAATTTCAGTCTGTCTCTGCTTCTTTTCAGCAGCCTGTCTTTATTGATAGAACGTCCTGCCATGGAATTCTTCTCAGTAGTTGAGTATGACAAGATTTCTGTTGTATATATATTTGTATACCTAATGGGGGCTCTATACTCTGCAGCGCTCTCCAGGATAGAATCAAATCAGATGCAAATCAGGGCTTTATTGGCAGTGTTCCTGACTATTCCAGCAGTTGCTGCTATCTGGCTGGTTTTCCCCCTATTCTTTTACGGCCCTATGGCGGAAGTAAACCCGGCTATTGTACCGATTTGGTTAAGCAAGGTTGCGGAAGCCAAGCCCTTGTTGTTAAGTGATACCTATTTTATTGTTTCCTTTTTAGGCACCATCACTATGGTCCTGGGCTATTTAGTTTACCTATGTAAAACCGAAAATAGACAGGAACTCTCCAAACCACTAACAGTATTTTTTATTGGGTTTCTAATGTTTACAGCCTTAACGTTTTACCAGGTCCGTATGGTTTATTGCGGCCTGGTTATAATATCCATTTTATTAGCTCTCATGCTGAATGATATTATCAATTACCTGTCCAGATATCCTCAACGACTGCTTTCCCTACTTCGTCCGATTACTATTGTAGTATTTATATCATTCTTTCCTATCGTCGGCATGACGGTTTCTGCCCTCCAGTCAGAGGAAAAGGCGGATTCTGCACGTTCCTATCCCAATCTGCCTGCACTATGTGATTACTTAAACCAGTATCAGAGACTTAACCCTGAGCATCAGACTGTACTTGCACATCTGGACTTTGGCCCCCAGATTCTATACAGAACTGATTTTAATGTCATCGCCGGACCGTATCACCGCAATGACAGTGGTATCTTATATACCCATGAGGTAATGACCTCGGATGATATGGAGAAAGTAAAAGGGATGTTAGCCCACAGGCAAATCGACCTGGTGGTAATAGCCCCGAATTCGACTGAAAAGGTACTATACAGAACAGAGAATAACCCGTTAGCTTTTTATGAAAGACTGACAAACGACAACTCTCCAGACTGGTTAAAAAAATTAGAGCTCACCAAAGAAGTGCAGAAATCATTTATCATATACCGGGTTGATCGGTAAAAATAATTAATGCCTGTGCCAATCATAGAATTCAGTACAAGCATTATGTTTATTCATAAATTCATTTGCCAATAACCTAAACTTCCTATTATCTATTATCTTCCTCATGATATTCCTCTTCTGTGTTTACTTCCCACAGGTCATAATTACTGCCCTGTATGTTTTTGGCGGCCAGCAAACCGGTAAGAATGGAATGATCCATGTTGTTATAGCGATGCAGTCCATTCCTGCCAATCGACTGGAAGTTTTCCAGGCCTCCAATATAATCCATAAGAACCGGCATGCTTTTCTGGTAATCGTCATCATAGACCGGGTAAGCTTTAGGAACCCTGATAACAAAACCCCATTTAACCCAGTCTCTTTTTGCCAAACCTATATGACTTATTTCCTCTACTGCCTGTTCTATGAGGTCTTCATCAGGTGAGGACCACAGCTCATCTCCTTCGTTACAGAAATACTCCAAGCCTAGGGAACTGCATCCCTCTTCGGGAACCATTGATGGACTCCATCGTTTAAAATTCTGAATCCGTCCTAGCTTGACCTCTGGTGAATGTACATAAATCCAATTATCCGGAAAGAGAAAATCGGAATTCAATGCTATATTAACGGACAGAAAATCTCGATATTTTAAAAGGTTGCCGGCTTCCAGTACAGGCTGTTGCGGAACCGGATGAACCATGCTAATAAAATCTCTCAAAGCTAGGCTGGAAATTACATGATCAGACTCCACTTCACTTTTGCCGCCTTTATGATTTAATACGGTCACCGCAGCTATTCTATTGTCCTTTATGTCAATACCGGTAACCTTCGTATTCAACCAGACCTGCCCACCTGATGCTTTAACTACATCTGCTATTGCTTCATACATCTGTCCCGGTCCTAACCTGGGATAGTTAAACTCTTCGATAAGGGTTTTGATCTGGTTTTTACGGAATTGTTTTAATAATGCGTTCACAACCGCTGATACCAGGGACAGTCCTTTAATCCTTTGGGCTGCCCATTCGGCTTTCAGTTCGGTGCAGGAAATACCCCATACTTTTTCTGTATAAGATTTGAAAAAGTGTTCATATAAACGCCTGCCAAAACGGTTGCTTACCCAGTCTTCAAAACTCTCCTCTGGTTTAATGGGATTTATTGTTACTTTCATATAGCTTGCCAGTATCAAAATTGCTTCATATAGCCCCAAGCCAGCCAAGGCGTTAAATGGTTTGATGGGATAATCGAAAAACTTGTTACGATAGTAAATACGAGACAACCGAGGTCGCAGCAAGAATTCTTCTCCCAAAACCTCGTTCCATAGATCCTCTACTTCCTCTATCTTGGTAAAGAAACGATGGCCTCCCAGGTCAAAGCGATAACCTTTCTCCTCTACGGTTTTGCTTATTCCCCCGACCTGGGCTTCCTTCTCAATCAAGGTCACCTTATATCCTTCCCTAGCTAGGGCATAGCCAGCCGACAGACCGGCCGGTCCCGCACCCAGTATAATTACTTTCTGCATATGATGTCTCTACCTCTTCCCCAGCTTTAATGTTCAAACAGACTCCGGCGGGCAAAGAAATGAAAAAAGAAAACCGTAGCAACTGATATTGCTTTGGCATACATGTACCATAGGCCTATAATAACCAGCACATAGATAATCAAGTCATTCAGACCCAATCCCACCAGACCTATAAGAGAGTAATAAATAAATTCCTTGCTCCGAGTAAGCCTACCATTCTTAAAAACAAAGGCCCGGCCCAGGAAGTAATTAACCAGCAGTCCGCAAACAAAGGCAACGGTAGCTGCCTGCAGGTAATGCAACCTGAAGTATTCGACTAGGGTATACAAAAGACCTACATCTACCATCAGGGCGGAAAAGCTTACCAAACCATATTTGAAGATATCTCTTAGTAGAGTCACGTATTTATTCGGTAAGTATGGTACGTTCTCAATCGGGGTTTCATACTCCTTTAGGTTCATGTATAATCTCTCCATCTCATTATCTGCTTCTGTTTTCACTAATATAGTTAATATCGTCTAAGGTATTAGCATTCTTTAAATTACTCTGTTTTATATCCCCAGGGATTTGAACGGTGCCACTGCCAAGCGCTGGCAACTATGCTTTCCAAGTCGGGGTATCTTGGCCGCCAACCCAGAACGGACTTAATTTTAGCTGAACTGGCTACTAGAACAGTTGGGTCGCCCCAACGCCGGGGTGATATTTGGGCGGGTATCTCCTGACCCGTTATTCGCTCACACATCTTCAACACCTGCTGAACAGAAAAGCCTTGCTCGTTGCCTAAATTATAAATGCCTCCCGCTTCTCCGGCCGATAAGGCCTCCAGGCTAAGAACGTGAGCCCGGCTAATATCCGACACATGAATATAGTCTCTGATACAGGTTCCGTCGGGGGTTAGATAATCGTCGCCAAATATCTCCAGTCTCCGCCTCTGCCCCAGTAATGTCTGCATAATAATAGGAATCAGGTGGGTTTCCGGCTGGTGATCTTCCCCTATATTATACCCCTCAGCAGCTCCGGCAGCATTAAAATAACGCAGTGAAATCCAGCGCAAGCCATATATCTGAGCATACCATATCATCATATCTTCAAACATTATTTTGGTAGCCCCATAGACGTTGATAGGATTAAGGGGATGGGTTTCTTTTATCGGCATATCCTCGGGACTGCCGTAAACTGCAGCTGATGAAGAGAACACCAGCATTCTAACCCCTGATTTAACCAGAGTATCTAAAAACACAGCCCCTTTGCCAACATTGTTTGTAAAAAATAATCCCGGGTCCTGCATAGAAACCCCTACCGTACTCTCCGCAGCAAGATGCACAACTGCGTCAATTCCGTATTCCGAAATTAACCTGCCCACAAGTACTTCATCAGCAATATCTCCTAAAATAAGAGGGATATTGTTGACAGCTTGCCGGTGACCGGTCTGGAGGTTGTCCAATACCACTACCTGCTGCCCAGCCTGCTGTAATTCTAACACTACATGACTTCCTATGTATCCCGCTCCGCCGGCGACTAATACTTTCATGACTACCATCCTTATACTAAGACTGTCCCAATATAAAAAGCAAGCTTCATACCTTGCTCCCATTTAATTTTAGTATATTTATCGGCCAATATAAACAATGTATCCTACGGAATAAAATTATTAACAACAAAGTAACTGCTATGGGTGCTATTTGAATATGAGTCAAATGAACAATGGGCAGATTTATCATGGGCATAAAAAACAAAAACAACAATACAGCAAATTCCCCCTTTAGTAATTCTGTATTTATTATCTCTTTGCAATACCAAAATATGGGTAATGCTAGAATAACTAAATCATACTGCATTGCATAGGGCGTAGTTAACAATATCCCACTGGATAATACGATATTTCTTATTAATTTAGAGGAAATATATCTCCATACCAAACACACTATTATTATTATAATGATGGAAACGAAGGTCTGAATAATTAACGACAGTTGGTAATTATCCGTAATTAAACGACTGAAAGTATAAAAAGTTGTCTGTATACCTGAGACACTTGCCCAATCTTCAACCAAGGCTAGATTGGCGCTACTAGGTATAGTGTTCAGGTATTCTCTCCATGTTTTTAAACCAAATATAACAACAGATGTAAAAACTGAAGCACCAGCGAAAAAAACTGACCAAATAAGTGCCTTCCAATGTCTCCCTATTAGTAGTACCAACAGAGGTAAAAAAGCAAAATGAGGTTTATAGCATAATAAACCAAACATTAATCCAGATAACATCGGATTACTTTCAATGAGTAAAATTCCATTTCCGAGCAAAAAAGCAGTGAGAAAGCCATTCTGGCCCCATAATAAATTCATTAATGTCCCCGGAAATGCTAGGGCCGCCATAATAGACAACTTACCAGGCAGTATTTTGTTAACTGTAAATAGATAGGCCGATGTTGTTAACAATATCCATATAAATAAAGCATACCGGTACGATAATAAGGCAAAAGGGAAAATCATCAATAAGAAAATAGGCGGGTAGAAGAAGCCTAACAAGTAAGGAGCTTCTCTTCCCAAAACGCTTTCTATAACCGAATGATGTAAGTCTATATTATAAACCATTTCAGGTTGTCCAAATAGAGCCAGATGGGAAGCAGAATAAAAGATGCTGAAATCAACACCTAATATATCCTTTATTAATATATTCATTGTAGAAACACAAAAAAGAGCGCAACAAAATAGTATTATTCTTTTGTTCGTCAAAACTGGAATTTTTCTAATAATATCTAACGGTTCCCCCTCTATATTGATAAATCTATCACATCCTTAACTATCATAACTAATTAAGCTGCCTACCTAAAGGATTCACAGGATTACAATTACTGCTCTCTCGTATTTGTAGAAAGGATAATGCTAAGCTCTTACCACGTCCACAAACGGTAATTCTAACCCGAGGATAACGGCTTGTATTATTACTTTGTTTATACTCTTAATTTGTAACACATCATAATCTTAGAACTTATGTATTTTGGTGTCAATAATTGCTTGGCGGGTCATGAAAGTCCAAGCTAGTACAGCCTATTTAGCTCATGTTTTCAAAGCAAGTTTTCTAGAAATGAATTCTTTTCCCATTTTCTCCCTCTCCTCCAACTTATAGAATCCCATCCATTTAGCCATAATAAATAAAGTGAAGCCTGATTTCAGCCGGCATAAAAAGTGGGCTGTAATCATATACTTATTGATAGACATGACGGAGGTAAAAATGATTGCAGTAATTCTAGCGGGGGGCAAAGGACTTCGATTATGGCCGGAAAGCCGTCAGCAGAGGCCCAAGCAGCTCTGCAAGTTGGTCAATAATAGATCTATGCTGGACAATACCATTGATCGCCTGGCGGATGCCGGGGCGAGTAATATCATAATAATTACCAGTGAGGATCTCCAGCCGGGTATAGAAGAGATCGTAGAGGATCGTCCCGATGCCTATATGATCGAGATTCTGACCGAGCCGGAGGGGAAAAACACGGCACCGGCAGTGGGTTTAGTGCTGGCCCGGCTGCAGGAGGAGCATCCCGACGCGATAGTTGGCTTTTTCCCGGCCGACCACCACGTCAGTAATCCTGGGGCTTTTGCCGATAGTATAGTACGCGCCGTAAAGGCGGCCGAACAGGGGCATATCGCTACCATTGGCATCGCTCCCGACCGTCCCGAGACCGGATACGGATATATAGAGAAAACCAAATGGGAGATCGGGGAAATAGGAAACGTATACCAGGTCAACTCCTTCTGCGAAAAACCGGATCTTCCTACTGCCCAGGGTTATTTAAACTCGGGCCAATATGTTTGGAACGCCGGCATTTATGTCAGTTCCGCCCAAGTGTTAATGGATGAGTTCCAGACTCACCTGCCGGATATTTACCAGAAAATCAACAGCGGTTTGGAGGCTTATCTATCCTCTTATGCTGACCTGCCCTGCATTTCCCTGGATTATGGCATAGCGGAAAAATCAAACCGGATGGCGGTGGTCCCCGCTGATTTTGGCTGGTGCGACCTGGGCAGCTGGAATGCCCTGGCTGATATCCACAGCCAGGATGAACTGAGCAATGTTTGTACAGGCTCTGATATCGTGGTTCTGGACAGTCGGAACTGTGTGGTCAAGCAGAGCGAAAAGACCATCGTGCTTTACGGGGTGCAGGATACTCTGGTGGTGGAGACGGACGATATCATCCTGGTATCCAATCGCCATCGCTCCCAGGATATACGCAAGGTTACGGAGATACTGAAGGAGAAGGAAAGGCTGGATCTGCTGTGAGGAATTGCCCCTCTTGATCAGGCATAAAAAGTAAATGCCCTTAATATACTTACCCGTGTGCAAAAACTAATGCGAGGAGGAGATATTATCCAGCATATATTTCGCCAGTATGATATCAGGGGTGTGGTCGGAGAAGAGCTGAGCCAGGAATTGATGAGCGACATTGCCCGGGCTTTTGCGGCCATGGCTTTTCGGCAGGATCAGCATACTATCCTGGTAGGCCGGGACAACCGAAGTTCTTCGCCTTTGATGAGAGATATTGTAATAGAGTCCCTGTTGGACTCAGGTTGTGATGTTATGGATCTGGGCCTGGTTATTACCCCCATGTTTTATTACGCTGCCCGCCGCCTCAACCTCCCGGCCGGCATGATGATAACTGCCAGTCACAATCCCGGAGAATATAACGGATGCAAGATGCTGTTGGGGGATTCCACCATATACGGTGAGCAGATCCGGCAGATCTACCAGATGATTCAAAACCGGGATTTCATAAGAGGCCCCCGGGGTATGATCTATGACTATGACATAAGCGATGAGTACATCGAGATGATAAAGAACCGGGTTAGGATGGGTCCTGACATACCTGAGATTGTAGTTGATTGCGGCAACGGCAGCGCCTCTCTTTTTGCCCCCCGGGTGTTCAGAAGCCTGGGCGGTAAAGTGACTGAACTATATTGCGACTCTGATCCTACCTTTCCCCATCATCATCCTGACCCGGTCAACCCGGAGAATATGGTTGATCTGATTCGGGAAGTACAGCGCAGTGGTGCAGCTATAGGCATAGGCATCGACGGGGACGGTGACCGCCTGGGGGTGGTTGACGCCCAGGGCAATCTTATCTGGGGAGACATGTTGATGATCCTGTTCTGGCGGGATATCCTTACCCGGCATCCAGGGGCTCAGTGCATAGTAGAGGTTAAATGCTCCCAGAGCCTCATTGATGAAATCGAAAAACTGGGGGGAAAGCCTATCATTTACAAGACCGGCCATTCCCTAATCAAGGCTAAAATGAAAGAAATCGGCGCCGTATTTACCGGGGAAATGTCCGGCCATATGTTTTTTGCGGATGAATATTATGGTTATGACGATGCTCTTTACGCCGGGGCTCGTTTATTATCTCTGCTCTCCCATAGTCGGCAGAGCATCACGGAGATGCTGGCCGATATCAACAAATACTACTCGACCCCGGAAATTCGTCTGCCCAGCACCGATGAAGAGAAGTTCCGGGTAGTGGACCGAGTCCTGGACCACTTCCGGAAACAGTACCAGATAATCGATGTCGATGGAGCCAGGATAATATTTCCCCATGGATGGGCCTTGGTCCGGGCTTCCAACACCGGCCCGGAATTGATTGTCCGCTGTGAAGGGGATACTTCCGAGGCTCTGGAGAGGATAAAAAATGAATTGTTCGCTTTTCTGGAAAGGATCGGAGCAGTACCGGTATCCGCTCCCGCAGTTTAACCTGGGTATAAGCCCGGCGAACCCCCATGGTGGTGCTGCAGGGAGCTGGTGATGCTTAAAAGTATTTATGCCTGCCTGTGGAATAATGGCATTTGTTAGTTATAACAATGGTGAAGGAGTGAAAAAATGGCTGTACTAAACCTGGGAACCTATCCTCCCAAACAATGCGGCATTGCTACTTTTTCCATGGATTTGCGCAACAGCCTGCTGATCCATGGGAATGAAGTTAAGGTAATGGCTGTCTCGGAGGAGAAAAATAAATATGAATATCCGCCGGAAGTTGTCTTTGAAATAGACCGGCAGCATCGACCTGATTATTTTGCAGCAGCTTCTTTTATCAACTCGGCAGCGGACGTTGAGCTGGTGATCATACAACATGAATATGGCATCTTTGGCGGGATGGACGGTGAGTATATTATGGACCTGGTCGGCATGCTGCTCAAGCCCTATGTGCTGGTAACTCATACGGTACTGCCCAATCCCACCCGCAGCTGCAAGAACATCCTGAATTACCTGGCCGGACGGGCCTCAGCCGTAGTATCCATGACCAGAAACTCCATGATGCTGATGTCTGACCTGTATGAGGCTCCCCCGGAGCTGATCTATTTGATTGCTCACGGAGTACCCGAGTTCAAAGTTCAGGATAGTGATTTGCTCAAGAACAAATACGGACTGCAGGGTAGGGATATAATCAGTACTTTTGGTTTGATCGGACCGGGCAAAGGCCTGGAACTGGGTATTGAAGCGGTAGCGGGCCTTACTGAGGACTATCCCCGGATTATCTACCTGATCCTTGGACGAACCCATCCCATGCTGGTAGAATATGAAGGAGAGAAGTATCGTCATATGCTGGAAACAATGGTAAGCCGTCTGGGAATCGAAGATAATGTCCGCTTTGTCAATAAATATTTGAGCAATGAAGAATTGGGGGAATACCTGTATATGACCGATATCTACCTTAGTCCTTACCCCAACAAGGATCAGGCGGTGAGCGGAACCATGGCCTTTGCGGTAGGCTGCGGACGGGCTATCGTGTCCACCCCTTACTCCTATGCGGCTGAAACCCTGGCTGAAGGCCGGGGCCTGGTGGCCAATCAGGCTGATCCCTGGGAGCTGGCTGATCTGATGGAGGAGATCCTGCAGAACCCAGCCTTGAAACAGGATCTGCAGCGCAAGGCCTGGAAGTTGGGTAAAAACTGGACCTGGCCCAGTGTGGGCAGGCAGTACACGGATATGTTCAACTCGATGCTGGATGTGGATAGTGGATTATTATGGAAGGACAGAAATCTGAGTTATGCTAACTTACCGACATTTTCTTAAAATGACCGATGATACCGGCATTCTTCAGTTTTCCCGCCTGGATCAGCCTGATCCTGATAGCGGCCATACCCTGGACGATAATGCCCGGGCATTGATGCTGTCTATCTTCATGGAAGACGGGCATGATCTGGCTATGAAGTTCCTTGGCTTCATGGATGACTGTCGGCAGGAGGACGGCAGCTGGTCAAATCTGCTGCTGAAAGGACGATACAGCTCCTTGATCAATTCCGAGGACTCCATCGGCCGCGCCCTGCTGGCCTGCAGTGTGGGCTATTCCAACTGTGAGTGGGAGGATGTCAAACTTGGCTGCCGCAACATGCTGCAGGATAATCTGCCTCTAACGATAAATTTTACTTCCCCGCGGGCTGTGGCCTATACCCTGACCGCTCTGGCCCTGGGCGAGGCAGTCAAGAAGGTCCATACCATTAATACCATGGCCGAATATTTACTGAGTCTTTACCAAAATACCCGAAGCAAGGGCTGGTACTGGTTTGAAAACTATATGACCTATTGCAACGGTATTTTGCCCCAGGCCATGATAGCAGCATACGAGATTACCGGAGATAAACGGCATCTGAAGGTCGGGCTGGAAAGCCTGAACTTCCTCAATGGCACCCTTTTTCGTGACGGTTATTTAAATATCATCGGTAACCAGGGCTGGTATCAGAAGGGCCAGGCCATACCGCTGTATGACCAGCAGCCGGTGGATGCGGCGTCCATTGCCTTTGCCTGTCATCAGGCTTATACCATGACAGCCAAAACCGAGTACTTGGAACTGGCCCGAAGAGCCCACGCCTGGTATTTCGGAGCCAATGTCAACGGTGCATCCCTTTATAATACTGATACCGGCGGCTGCTATGATGCCCTGACTCCTGCCGGGGTAAACCTTAACCAGGGAGCTGAAGCAGTGCTCTCCCTGCTGCTTACCGACCGGCTTATCAGCGCTTCGGCCGCCGCTTCCGAGACGGCAGCGGGTAAAACCTCGTGATATGTGGTGTGACCGGGTTGCGGGTTGTTGCGGCCTTTTCCCCGGTCACTTTTACTAGTTGATCCGAAATTCGTCGGGTATCAATTCTCCTACCGTAGCGGTGGCTACTCCGATACTGGTATCAGCCGCTCCGTAGTAGACCAGCACTTCATCATCATCACCCAGTATTTCCTTGTCCTCTGCTCCTACTGCCCCGCAGGTAAAGACAACATTAGGCACCCAGGCTCCGCTTAAGCCTATCTCGTAGTCCTCCTCGGGTTCCAGGATAGGGTTGGGAGAACGGTAAATAACTTTTTGGGGGTTTTCCAGATCTACCAGCAATACTCCCAGGCTGTAAACATAATTGTAATCAACGCCATGGTAAATCAGAAGCCAGCCATGTCTGGTCTTTATGGGCTGGGCGCCGGCTCCAATTTTCAATGAGTCCCACATGCGGCCGGGCCGGGGGCCTGCTATAATGGCATGTTTCTCTTTTATGGGAAATTTTATATCGTGCATATAAGTGACCCAGATACTGGGTTCTATCCGGTGATAAATGACATACTTGCCATTGATCCGATCCGGGAAAAGTATAGCATCTTTATCCCAAATGTTTTTAAAGGCCAGGCCGTCCCGTCTCCAGGCTCGGTATCTTTCGTTAAGCAGGTCATCCACAGCAATGGAAGCAGCTGCGATTTGAGCAATATTGCCGTCATAGGCCGTATAGAGCATGTATATTCTATCTCCCACCCTGATCAGGCGAGGATCTTCACACCCCATTCTCTCTTCCGGGGTGACGGGTGAAAATATAGGTTCGGGCAGCCTTTTCACCACCTCATAGCCATCGGTTACCGCCAGACCTATGTGAGAGACATCATCATCCCCTACTGCCCGGTAGAACAAATAAACCTGATCGCCGATCCGTAGTGAACCAGGATTCAATACGTATTTGGATTCCCAGTAGTGTTCTTTTATTGGTTCCAGGATGGGGTTGCGCTGATAGCGGACCAGGTGTTTACTTGGTTTATCGGTGGGTTCCTGCACCACCACGTCAACATCTTTGGGCCGGGCAGGCAGCAGCGTATCCAGCAGGTTATGAGTGCTTTCTCCGGATTGGATCAGGCGGTGTACTATTTGTATTATACTGTCTACATCATAACCCAAGTTCTGATACAGTTTCTCCAGAAAATGGTGGTTGAACCATCGGCTCTCCACCGTGGTGGTCCAGGGACCGGGGATGGTCTGCCCTCCTTTGAAATTGTAACTGGCCCAGCTCCAGGCTGAACAAGTTAGGAAGCTGTTATCTTCCATTACCTGGGCCAAACTGTAGCCATCCGCAGTCAGACGCAGCAGCCGGGCTGGTTCCGCCTGCCCCTCGGCCCCCAGTTTATCGGCCAGATAGCGTATTTTCTCCACCAGACCCCGGTGGTGACTGTTTTCAAAGATGGTATGGGCGGAGAAGTCATCTCCTTTGGTCCATCCTACAAGAGAATTATACAATCTCCGTCCTATGTTTTTCCTTTCCGACACTATGCCCCGAAACAGGCTGGAGTAGTGTTCGGCTGCTACCATGCGCCGCAGAATACTCATAAAATATCTTATCCGGGCATACTGCCCTCCGCTGTCATACTCCAAAGGCTTAATGGGAATCCGGGCGGTAATATGGTTGGAATGGGATATTTTGCCCCGGGCGAGTATTCCCATATGCAGGTTCTCATTCAGTATGATCGGCTTGATTTCCACCCATTCAAAGCTTTCGGGTTTCAGGGTGTCAGCCAGCCATTCCAGATCCCGATCGGTATAGGAGCGACTCTCGATCAGATTGGAGAAGGTCACGGCATCCCGGGTGCCCATGGCATCTATAAGGTCGGCTGGTTTATAAAATCCCAGAGGAATCATCAGGTTTACCGGGGGGAATCTAACCAGCATTTCCCGCAGAACATCGGAGTGAATGGTGAACATCCGGTGCCGGGGCAGCAGGTTGAACAGGGTATCCACAAACTGGCTCACCCCATCCCGTTTATGCAGATCGCCTGGCAGCAGCTCTTCCAGCATCCCTTCCAGGTCGGCCATAAAATTCTCCACCCCCAGGCTCATTTCCTGGGGCGAAGCATCGGGGGCCAGACCCAGGCCTTCACTGGCAAAGCGGTTAAAAGACTCTCCATACTGCTTGCGCAGATCCTTAAATATATGATCAGTCTCTACCACTCTCCTGTCTTTGCCCACAATTTTCTTGGGAATTACTATGGGTTTACCGGGCACATATTCCATATAGCCCAGGGGCACCAGGGGCGGGCGGGACTGTTCACTGCGGTGGACCCATTCCCGAACAAAATCACCTTTCATGCTCCATACTACATCGGTTAACCGTTGACGCACCGCCTCTATTTTGCGGATCAGCAATTCATCTTTTCCTTCCAAACTGGATTCTTTTAGTTGCTGATTAAACTGCCGCAGTTCCAGAGCATAGCTGGCTACCCGTCCGTTGTATAAGGAAGTAAAGGCCGCACATAGATCCATCTGTTCCTCTTCCGGGCCAAAGGTGTAGGCAAACATGAAATCATACAGCAGGGAAATCCACAGCTCATCATCGAAATTAAATTTCATTTCCGGTCGGCTGAGCAAATCCTGAAGCCTGTGATCATGATCATGGCGCTCAAAGATAGGCTTGTAGGCTTGATACCCGGCTCTGAATTTATCAATGAGCTGGGGCATTGGATGGGTTATCCCTTCTGATTTCTTGCGGGTGCTGCGGGACAGCATATCTGCTACCTTGAGTACCAGTTTATCCTGCATCCAGATGGCGCTGTCCCGTTTAATGGCTTCAAACATGGTTAATATGGTGTCATAGAAGATCTGGTTCCTTTTTTCCAGGCTATGAGGCGCCTGTTCACTGCCGATATTTATCTCACAGGTGCATTTGTTCCAGCACAAAGCCCGGGTGAGTATCCAGAAGTCAATCCCATAACCCTGTATCCAGTTGCTCCAGAAGATAGCTTCATGGGCCAGTTCCTCCACCAGCTCATGGGATATGGCATAAATCCCCCCCAGAGGTTCCGACATGCGATAGCCATAGAAGCTTTCCAGTATGGGAGCCGCCAGCATATGAGCTACACTGTCTATTCCCAGGTAGCGGCGCAGGCTGCCCAAAACCAAATCGTAATTCCCCTGAATGGGAGTAAGCAAGCTTTCCAGCCAGGTAGTGTCAATGCCCGGACCCTCTGGAGTTGCCATTTTGGCACTGAATATTAGCAAATCCGCCTCCAGACGCTTGCTGATTTCCAGCATGGCCCGGATAGCTGTTCCCCGGCCGCTTATTTCCAGGGGCAGAACAAATTCCAGGTGTGGATGCTTCATTTTCAGACCTTGAATCAGGTCCAGGGTCTCCCGGGCTGAATAGTCACCTGCACAAACAATCAACTGCCGGCGTCCGATCCAGGAGTTCAGGACTTCGTCAATGGATTCCAGTACCTTCAGCAGCTGATGGCTCTCTTCATTAAAGGGTATGCCTATCACCATATCATAACTGGCCAGCTGCTTAAGCCGGGGATAGATTTCCTCCATGGTTTGGTCAAATATCTCTTCGCTATTTAAATGGGTCAACTTTTTTCCCCCCTGTTAACTTGGATAATCTTTAGATAATATACGCATTTTGAGGCTTTATTATTTAAGCTGACCCGATTTAATTATTATTCCAGGGAGCCAAGTAGCTGCCACCCCAGAAGCAATGACAACCTCCCCTGCCCTTAGATCATGGATTCCAGCTCAGCAACCAGACGGCCAAAATACTGCAGGGCTTTGTCCACCGGTTCCGGTGTAGTCAGGTCCACCCCGGCTTTTTGCAGCAGGTTGAGGGGATAATCACTGGAACCTGAACTCAAAAACTGCAGATAACGTTGAACTGCACTCTGTCCTTCTTCCATGATCATTTCCTTAATGGCAGTAGCGGCAGAAAAGCCGGTAGCATATTTATACACGTAGAAAGCTGAATAAAAATGAGGTATGCGGGACCACTCCATATCGATTTCCTGATCCAGTACTACCTGGGGTCCGTAGTAGAGTGCGTTCAGGTCCCGGTAAATCCGGGACAGAGCCTCGGGAGTCAGGGCCGTGCCTGCTTCTGCCTGTTCATGGACGATTTTTTCAAATTCAGCGAACATGGTCTGCCGATATACCGTACCCCGAAACTGTTCCAGATAATGGTTGATCAAAAACATCTTTTCTCGGGGGTCAGTGCTGTTTTTCAGCAGGTAGTCAATAAGCAATGATTCATTAACGGTGGAAGCTACCTCGGCTACGAAAATGGTATACTGGCTGTAGATGTAAGGCTGGGCTTTGTTGGAGTAATAGCTGTGCATGGAATGTCCCATCTCATGGGCCAGGGTGAAAACATCATCCAGTTTGTTGTCATAATTAAGCAGAACATAGGGGTGACTGTCATAGGAACCCCAGGAATAAGCCCCGCTAGTCTTGCCTTCATTTTCATAAACATCGATCCAGCCTGAATCCAATCCGGCTTTAAGAGCGGCCAGGTATTCGTCGCCCAGGGGCATCAAGCCCTGCAGCACCTTGTTTTTAGCCTCCTCATAGTCAACCTGGGCATTGTATTCTGCTACCAAAGGGGTGTAAATATCATACATATGAAGTTCGTCCAGCCCCAGCATCTTTTGACGCAGTTTCATATAGCGGTACATATAATCCAGGTTATCATGCACTGATTTGATAAGATTATCATAGACTTCCGGCGAAATATTGTCTGCATCCAGGGAAGCCTGCAGAGCGGAATCATATTTGCGGGCGCGGGCATAGAAGATATCGCTTTTTACGCTGGAACTGAGAGTGCTGGCCAGGGTGTTGCTCATCTTGGTATATGAGGAATAGAGTCCGGAAAAAGCCTCCTGCCTTACCCGGCGATCCTTGCTTTCCATCAGCCGGCCGTAACGCCCCTTGGTCAGTTCTATATCCTCACCCTTTTCGTCTTTGATCACCGGAAATTTTATATCGGCATTGTTGAACATGGTAAAGATGTTGCGGGGAGCAACCGAAAGGTCTGCCGACATGGCCAGCAGCTTTTCTTCCGCTGGGGATAGTATGTGTTCTTTCTGCCGCAGCAGTTCATCAAAAAATTTCCGGTAAAGCCCCAGATCCGAGTTCTGGCTGATAAATTCCTGCAGTTTATCCTCGGGAATGGCAATTATTTCCGGGATCACATAGGACGTAGCACTGCCTACCTGCACCATTATCCCCTGGGCCCGATCAAACAGGGTTTGATAATGGGTGTTGGTGTTGTCTTCATCCTTGTGCATCCTGGCATACACATACAGTCCCTCGATTTTGCGGTTAATTGTTTCCAGCAGGCCAAGGGTCGACAGCAGTTGTTCGGGTGAATCCCCCAGGCTGCCCATCCGCCTTTCTATCTCCTGCATCTGTATTTTGAGTTCAGCGAAATCTTTTTCCCAATCCTCTTCCCGGCTGTATATGTCTTCCAGCTTCCACTTGTACCTGGCTTCTATTTCTTCTCTTTTTCTGGCTGCACCACTCACGATATTCCTCCTCTATAATATATTAGGATTAACAGGTTTAAGATTATCCGTTATTGGCATAATTATACCAGAAAACAGCAGAAAACAAGGGGACGGTTCTTTTGTTTGCTGGTGCCAGAAAACAAAAGAACCGTCCCCTTGTTTTCTGTTAGGGGGGGTTGGGGTATGGATGGACCGGGGCAGTTTTTTTCCAGCCGGGTTTTGCGACTGCAGGTTCCCTACCAGAAGGGGCTGGATGTGATAATCCTGCAGTCTCTTCTGAACCTGCTGCCGGAGCATATTATCCGCAAATCCTTGGAGGTTGACGGCGTCTTCGGCCTCGATACAAGGGCGGCGGTAAGGAGCTTTCAGAAATATTTCAAGCTGGACCAACGGGGTATAGTAAATGATGAGACCTACTACTGCCTGGGACATTGCTGTGGTAAGTACTCTCGAAACAAAATTGTTTTTTCTTCCCGGATAATTGAAGAGAAAAGTGAGGGGCAGGATGTCAAGATCCTGCAAAACCGGCTTTCTGCTTATAAAAAGACTTGCTTGAATCGGCCCGGCAGCGGCAAATTCGATCCTTATACCGCCGGGGCGGTTGGACAGCTGCAGGAAGATTTTTCCCTGATAGAGGAAAAGGGCTGGGTTGGCCCCCGTACCTGTGCTCTCATACTTCTGCTGTCTCCTCTGGGCGGAAGGGTGCTGCTGAAGGGCCGCCATGGCCTGGATACCTATTTTTTGCAGCTCTGCCTTCACCGTCTGGGTTATTATCCTGATACTCCGGATGGTTTTTTCGGGAGCACTGCCTTTAAGGCTCTGAGCAGCTTCCAAAGAGATGCTGATATTCGGGTTGATGGAATAGCCGGACCCCAGACCTTTCTGGCCCTGGGCCACTCCCTTGCTTTTCCTTCCCTGGACTTTGTCTATTGGAGCCAGAACCGGGATTCCCTATCCCGGTTGGCCGATTTCTTCAGTTGCAGCAAGTCTGACTTGGTCAAGGCTAATCCGTCTATAGCCGAACGCAAAGGAATTAGGCCCGGTCAAGGACTGAAACTGCCGGTTCCGCTGGCGTTTCACCTGCTGCAAAGAGGAGAGAGTATAGGTGATATAGCTGCGAGATATGGAATAACTCCGATGGACATTAAGCAAGCCAACCGCCTGCAGCTGGATCAGGGACTGATCCCGGGCGATACCCTGCTGCTGCCGGCTTGCCCCCTGAATCTTAAGGGATGCATCCTTTACCTGAACCGCGGGCACAAGCAGACCCAACTCAAATCTCTTCACCTCCAGGATATGTCCCATCGTACTCTATATGTATTTAACCGCACCGATCTGCAGGGCATATATCCGGACCGAAGACAAAATACCGTTAAAATATGGGCTGCTGACGGATGGCAGGCAGCCTGCGGCTTAAATAACCACCAGCTGGAGATTCTGCCTCCCTTTTGCAGGAGAAAACTGGATAATTCTCCGCTTAGTCCAGGCAATAGGAGAGAACAGTTCACTCCAGGGGAAGAAAATATGGCTCTCTCCCCGGCGGTGGTCTCCAGCATAAAACAGCGTTTGCAAGAGCGGGGTACAGCTGAATTCCGCTTCAGCCCAGATGGCAAGTGTTTGCTGCTTTTTGCCGCTGTGCCTCCGGCTCGCACGACGGCGGCCTGCTGGTATAATATTGAGACCGAACAACTGCGCCAAATCAGTGCAAAGGCTTGTGACGGCCTATTCAGCACTGACGGCAGCAAGTTCCTGCTTATCGAGCGGGAGGAGTACGGCGCCTGCTATCCCTGGTTTTATCTGAGGATAAATCTCTTTTCTTCCCGAGGCTGCTGCTTGAGCCAGGAAATAATGAGCCGCTCGGCAGAAATTCGCCCATACTGTTTTAACCGTGATAATACGGCATTTGTCCTGAGGATTCACAGCCCCAATACTTTCTATCCCATGCCTGAACACCAAAGCAATCTGTATATCAAGCTGCTAAACTCGCCGTTGGTGTTTCAGCTTACCCGGGATGAGAAGCCCTTTTCTCCCCTATGGATTTAATCCTTAAGCTTTGCCGACTGAAATTATCCTGCTAAAGCGTTAAGATTTTGGATAAATTTTCTTAGTATTGGTATATAATCTAGTAGGTAAGTTCTTATCGTATTTTGAAAAATCCTGGACGGAGGTACTGTCAATGAAGCGGATTCTCTCCCTGTTCGTGGCTGGATTGGCCACTCTATTACCGATTTACATATCTATCTGGATAATCATCTGGTTGTTCAACCTGTTGGACAATATTTTGAAACCCCTCCTGGAACCCATTTTCGGTTTTGCTGTACCTGGATTGGGATTCATAATCATTATTTCTTTCATCATCCTGCTGGGCTTCATCTCCAGCCACTACCTGGGTAATAAAATTCTGGGCTGGTGGGAAAAGGTCATGCGCAAAATCCCCCTGCTGGGCAAGGTATATGGAACCACCAAGAGAATTACCGATTCTCTGTTTTCCTCCAATAAAAGCGCTTTTAAGAAGGTGGGCCTGATTGAGTTTCCCCGCCCGGGCATCTATTCCCTGGGCTTCGTCACCAATGATGAATTCCCGTATGTGGAAAGGGATACTTACTCTCTTTTTATCCCCACTACCCCCAATCCTACCTCGGGCTGGTTCGTGGTGCTGCCCCGGGAGGACGTCAAAATCCTGGACATCACTGTGGATCAGGGTATGGAGATCATAATATCTGCCGGTATGGTAGCTTCTGAAAACGGGCGCAACGGACTTAACGGCAACTGTGGGTTGGAAGCGGAGGAGCCGTAAGTTTTATGTATATGTACTTTAAGTATAAAGTACAATAATAATATAACAAACATAAGGAGGCACTCTTCGAGCACCACAATTTGGGTTCACTCAGGCTCAGAAGTATAAGGAGGGAAATCGACAGATGTCAGACCAGTTAATTTACAGTACCATGGCCCGGGAAATGCTGGAACAGTTGCCGCGCGGGGCTTTTCTCTCGGTTCGGGCGGAGGATAGGATAAATACTATGACCATTGGCTGGGGAGCAATCGGTTATTTCTGGAATAGGCCGGTGCTAATAGTAGGAGTGAGGTATTCACGATATACTTTTGACCTTATAGAAGCAGCCCGTGATTTCTCGGTTACACTTCCTTTAAGCCCTGATTTCAAAAAATCTCTGGCCGGTACCGGCGCCCAATCCGGTCGGGATATTGACAAGTTCAAGGTGTTCAGCCTTAAAGCGGATAACGCCAAAGAGATTGAAAGCCCGGTAATCGGTGGATGCGGACTGGTCTACGAGTGCCGGCTGATTTTTAAGCAGGCTATGGACCCGGAGCTTTTGGAACCGGAACTGCGGCAAAAATTCTATCCCCAGGAAGATTATCATGTAATGTATTACGGGGAAATAGTCTCTACTTACGTGAACAGTTGACAGACCGGGGAGGCGGATAACTATCACGGACCTGCCGGGCCGTTAGTTTTGCAGGGCATTGGGAAGGGGGCCGCTCTCACCGCTGATTCTGTTGACAGAAACCCCACCGTTCCAAAGTAGAGGACTTATTTTCGCCTCGTCATAGGGGCTTTAATAGGCGGGTGAAAGCTGGTACCTTTCACCCGCTCTATCAAAGTAGGGGTAATTTATTATTATTAAAGGGGGTACTGTTTAATTACCTAGACTATTTTGTTGCTCCTTACCCAAATATTCATACGTTCTGCTTCCTTAATCAACTCATCCCGCAGGTCCGGGTGAGCAATGTTAATCAAGGCTTCCGCCCGTTGCCAGGTTGACTTGGCTTTGAGCATGGCGATGCCGTATTCGGTAACTACATAGAAATTGACACTCCTGGGTACGGTCACTACCGCTCCCGGAGTTAATATGGGCTTGATTCTGGACTGCAGCTGTCCTTCTTTATCCTTGAAGGTAGAGGTCAGACAAATCAAACCTTTACCTTCCCGAGAATAATATGACCCAAAGATAAAATCAAACTGCCCGCCAGTACCGGAAATATGGCGTATTCCCGATGATTCCGAGGCCACCTGGCCATAGAGGTCAACCTCAATAGCATTGTTGATAGCCATTACTTTGTCGTTTTGCCCGATAATAAACGGGTCATTGGTATAACTTACCGGGGAGATGGCACATACCGGATTCATGTCCAGGAATTCATACAATTTATTGGTGCCCATGGCAAAGGTATATACCATTTTGCATTTGTCTATTTGCTTGCGCCGGCCGGTTATCCGCCCGGCTTCATACATGTCGACAAATGAATCCACCAGCATCTCGGTATGAACCCCCAGGTCTTTCAAGTCCGACTGGGCAATCATGGCCCCCACCGCATTAGGCATAGCTCCTATTCCCAACTGCAGGCAGGCTCCGTCTTCAATCTCTCCCAGCACTATGCCGGCGATCTTCTTGTCTATATCGGAAATGGGCAGTTCAGGCAGCTGGATCATGGGTTTATTGTCGCCTTCCACGATATAGTCAATCTCGGATACGTGAATGGACTCACGGTTGCCGCCCAGGCAGACTGGAACCTTCTCATTGACTTCGACAATGACGGTTTTGGCTGTATCGCAATACGAAGGAGTCAATGAAACCGAAGTGCCAAAGTTGAAGAAGCCATGCCTGTCCATGGGTGCCACCTTGATCAAGGCCACATCGGCGGCAATATAGCCACGCTCATAGAAAGACGGTCCCTCATGGTAAGTCAAAGGCACATAATTGCAAAGATTCTTGTCGTGCAATTTACGGCTGGCGGCACTCATATGCCAGTCGTTATAGATAAAATGTTTTCTGTCCGGATCAGCCAGGACCGCCTGCGGGGGAAACGGGCAAGTAGTGGTAAATATATTGACGTTTTCCAGCTCATCAACCCGTTTGGCCAGGGCAGCATCCAGGTAACTGGAATTCATTACAAATTCACCGAAGTGTACCAGGTCTCCTGATTTAACTACCTTTACGGCTTCATCCACCGGCGTCAATTTGCGCCGGTATTCCGCGCTATAATCCAAGGGATAATCCCTCCTTACCTTCTAGTATTCAAAGACATCAACCGGAACATCGATAGCTGAGCTATCACCATCGATTACTATCTCGGCAGTTGCCCATACATTAGGTACCACATTGCGCAGATAGTATCTGGCAGTGGCTACTTTACCGGTATAGAAATTATAATCATAATGATCTGCTCCCAACTCTTTGGCCTTCTTATCCGCCAGCAGGGCCTGGTCAAGAATCAGACGCCCGCAGTACAGCTGGGCGGAAGCAGTCAATACTCGACGAGAATACAAAGGAACCAGGCTGGCATTGCTCTTGAAATACCCGCTCAGAGCAGCAGTCATTTCCTTATAGGCGTTTAGTGCCCGGCCCAAGTTGGCAAATTCCTTGCCCAGAGTTTCACTGCCTTTATTGGCTTCATAGAAATCGACCATTTCCTGCACCCATGCGGCGAAAACCGATCCGCCCCGCATGCTCATCTTGCGCCCTACCAGATCCATGGACTGAATGAAATTTGTTCCTTCCCAGATGGAGTAGATCTTCATATCACAGGCCAGTTGTGCCACCGGGTATTCTGAACAATAGCCGTATCCGCCATAGGCCTGAATGGCCTCGCCGCATAGCCACCAGCCTTCATCGGAAGGATAGGCTTTACACAGCGGGGTACACATTTCAATCAGGTCACTGGCTGCTTTTCTGACTTCCGGATCGGGGTCCCGGTGCCTCTGGTCGAAGGCCAGGTAAATTCGGTACATCATGGCCCGGATGGCTTCGATATGGGCTTTGCCCATCATCAGGGTGCGCTTGATATCTTCGTGGTTAATGATGGCTACCCGCCCTGCCTTGGGATCGGTCATCAGGCGGCCTTGAATTCTGTCCTTACCGTAGTCGCGGGCATTGGCAAAGGCATTTATGACGCAGGATAGGGCCATGTGGCCGGTCTCCATGCGGGCCAGATTCATCATTTGGAACATCTGGGCCATACCTTCGCCCTTGCCTTCATTCTCCCGAGGGTCCTTGCCCAAAAGCCAACCACGGCAGCCGTCATTTTCCCCGGCAGCCAGAGAGGCGGTTACCGATCCGTGCAAGCCCATCTTATGTTCGGCACCGGTAGTCTGGAAATCATTGTCAGTGAGGCTGCCATCTTCATTGACCCAATATTTGGGGACTACGAACAAGGAAATACCGGCTGTTCCTGGCCGTGAGCCTTCAATGCGGGCCAGATACAGGTGAATGATATTTTCCGTAAAATCATTATCCCCCCCGGTTATAAAAATCTTATTGCCTTTGATCATAAATATCCGGGGATCATCGGTGGGATAGGCTTTGGACAGTATATCGCCCACATCAGATCCGGCGCTGGGCTCGGTCAGGCACATGGTTCCCGCCCAGGTTCCATCCATCATTTTGGGCAGAAACGTGGCTTTAAGCTTTTCATCGCCATAACTCTGAATCAAATCGGCGGCTCCGCTGGTCAGGAGTATATAGGGCATAAAAGCCGGGTTGGCGGCACAGATCAACTCCCAAACCGCAGCATACAGCATTTCCGGCAGCACCATGGCATCTGCGGAATTATCTATATTGCTGGTACCCCAGCCTTCGCTCTGCAGCTGGTGGAAAAGAGGCCCGAAACTGGGCGGAGTTGTTACCTTGCCGTTTTCAAAGCTTACCGGGTTGTTCTCACCATCATCATTGGTGGGTTCTATCACTTCTTTACACATTTTAAGGATAGGCCCCAGTACCGATTTTATATCATCTCTGGAGTAGTAGTCGGCAAATTGGGGGTAGTTAAAAACCTCATCCGTTGGAAGCCATTCCTGGATGATAAACTCAAAATCTCTTATATTATTAACCGCAAAATTAGCAGCCATTTAAACATTCCCTCCTTTTTTTATCCTGTGTTTAATATTCTTAAAGAGGCAGGTGATGGCTTGGGCAAACCACCACCTTTAAAAATAGAATGGTTAGAAGAATATATTTAAATATCTCTAGTCCATAATGAACAGTAAGCCGGTCCGCCACCTACACAAAGAGACGCTCCTCCTATGGTTTTACCCTGTTTTTCCAGCTCATAGTACAGGGAGACTACAATACGCAGGGCGGTGCATCCCACCGGATGACCCAGACCGATACCAGAGCCATTGACATTGACCTTGCTTAGATCCATATCAATACCAAAGTCTTCTTTGAGCATTCTGCCTACGCCTATAAATTGAGGAGCAAAGGCTTCGTTGATTTCCCAGTATTCCACGTCTTCATATTTCATGCCTGCTTCTTTCAGGCATTTGGGAATGGCAACTGCCGGACCCAGACCCATTACTTCCGGGGCTACGCCTTCAGCACATATGTTGATCAATTTCATTAGGGGTTTAAGTCCCAGTTCTTGGGCTTTAGCCTTGGACATGACAATTACCGCGGCGGCAGCATCATTGATACCGGAAGCATTGGCTGCAGTGACTACGCCACCTTTTTTGAATGCCGTACCCAGTTTGGCCATAGATTCCAAGCTGGCATCTGGAATCATATGTTCATCCTGGGAATAGAATTTGCTTCCTTTCTTGCTCTTGATTTCTACCGGTACTATTTCTCTTTCGAAGGTGCCGTCCTGGTTAGCGCGAGTACTGCGTTGATGGCTCAAAAGTGCCAGTTCATCACATTCTTCACGGGTGATGCCGTATTTTTCCGCGATATTTTCGGCGGTCAGGCCCATATGTCCGGGCACCAGGCGATCCACCAGACCGTCATGCAGCATGGAGTCCTCGATCTGACCGGGGCCCATTCTATAGCCCATTCTGGCTTTGGGGATCATGTAGGGCGCATTGGTCATGCTTTCTGCGCCCACTACCAGACCGATATCAATTTTGCCTAATTGAATATGGCTTATTACTACGTCCAGAGCCCGCATACCGGAGGCACAGTTCTGGTTTACATTGCAGGCATTGCTTCTGTCTGGAAGACCGACAGCTTTTCCGACCTGACGGGCGGGCAGAGATCCTTGCATATGGGGATAGACTTCACCCATAACTATTTCATCAATAGCATCCGGGGCAACACCCGCTCTTTTTATAGCTTCCTTAGCTACCGTGATGGCTAAGTCTAAGGCCTGGACATCCTTTAGGCTGCCTTGAAATCTAGCAATAGGCGTTCTACAGGCACTTACTATTACTACATCTTGTATTTCCTTCATCATCTTACGAAAACCTCCCATTTTTTCATTTAGCTTTTAATTCCCTTGAAACAGGGGCTTCCTTTTATCCATGAAAGCGCCCATTCCCTCTTTTTGGTCGTGGGTTGAACAGCACATGCCGAACATGTCGGACTCGATGCTCATAGCAGTATCCAGGTCGGCCTGCATACCTTTGCCGATGGCAAATTTGGCAAATCCTACTGCCAGGCAAGCCTTGGCAGCAATTTCCCGGGCAATCTTTTTGGCTTCATCCATTAGTTGTTCGGCGGGATAAACATGGTTGACCAGACCGATACGATAAGCCTCCTGGGCATTGATGGTATTAGCCCGGTAGGTCAGTTCCTTGGCCCGCCCTTCCCCGACCAGGCGAGGGAGCCGCTGGGTGCCGCCGAAACCCGGAATAACCCCCAGCCCCACTTCCGGCTGGGCAAATAGAGCATTATCAGCTGCCAGCCTGATGTCACAGGCCATGGCCAGTTCACAGCCGCCCCCCAGGGCAAAGCCTTTGATAACTGCAATAACCGGTTTTTCCAGTAGTTCCAGCATACGCATGGTTTTCTCTCCGTAATCTGAAAACTCCCGGCCTTCCACTGCTGACAGGGGCTGCATGTAAGCGATGTCAGCTCCGGCTACAAAAGCCTTTTCACCTGCACCGGTAACAATTACAACTTTTATGTTTTTGTCTTCGGCGATGTTCTGAACAGCTGCCCTGATTTCACATAAAGTATCTTTATTCAGTGCATTGAGTGCCTTAGGTCGGTTAATATATAAAGTTGCCAGATAGTCTTCCTTTTCCAAAATGATGTTTTCGAAGCTCATTCCTTTTTCTCCCTTCCTCAGGGTCATAAGTTCACTGTTTCAGGCCCCAGATGGGTCTTAGTAGGTGTAGAAGCCCTTTTTGGTTTTCATTCCCAGCCATCCGGCCCGCACATATTGTTTAAGCAGTCCGGAGGGGCGGTATTTCGGATCTCCGGTCTCATTATACAGAGTATTCATTACCGCCAGGGCAATATCCCCGCCTACCAGATCGCAGAGAGTCAGCGGCCCCATAGGCCATCCGGCGCCGAACTTCATAGCCGTATCAATGTCTTCAGCGCTGGCCAGTCCTTCCTGCAGGATGAAACAGCCCTCGTTAATGGTGGGAACCAGGATGCGGTTCACCACAAAACCCGGACCTTCTTTAACTCTTATAGGTTTCTTGCCAATCTCAATAGATAAATCAGTAACTATTTTCATGGTTTCTTCCGAGGTCTGCAGAGCGGGAATAACTTCGATCAATTTCATTACATTAGCCGGATTGAAGAAATGCATACCCACAACTTTGTCCGCTCTATTGGTAATAGCAGCGATTTCGGTAATGGAAAGAGAAGAGGTGTTGGTAGCAATAATTACTTCCGGTTTTAACAAAGCATCCAATTTGGTGTAGACGTCCTTTTTTACTTCCATGTTTTCAAAAACAGCCTCTATTACAAAGTCTACATCTTTTATGGAATCCAATTCGCTGACCCCAATAATATTACCCAGAACCGCTTCTGCAGTTCCCGGAGCCGCCTTGCCCTTTTCTTCAGCTTTGGCCAGACTTTTTCCAATGGAAGCAATTGCCCGGTCGATCAATTCCTGTTTGATATCGTATAACACGACCTTCTTCCCAGCAGCGGCCAGGGCCCAAACAATACCCTGTCCCATGGTACCTGCTCCCAGCATTGCAATTGTATTAATAGCCATTACTTATACCTCCTTTAATCAATCAACAAAATTCCTCGATGAATACGGCGAAAGGTTTTTCACCTCCTAATCCTTGCAAGATTATTTAGCTACACTGCATTTGATGCAGCAGATTATCTTGTAAAGGTTATATAGCAAAATAGATGCCAGGAAGTTTTTTATGAGCAGAAAAAGGCGGCATACCGCAATTTTGCGGTATACCGCCAATTTTATCAGGCAAGTTACGGGAGGCCCGGCTATATCAAAACAGCATAGCAGCTGAAGTTCAATCGCAGCTGCTATGCCGACAATTTCCGCATTCATAGCCATTCCTAAAATAAGAGAGCAAAGCTGTTTTGCCCTATAAGCAAAATATTGCGGCTGCATGGGCAGCACTCCTGGGAATACCGCCATTGGGTCTCGCCAGGTATAAAAAAGTATGAGAAAGACTCCGGGGAGCAGTTAAAACCCGCCGCCGCAGGGAGGTGAAGATCAGAATCCGCCGCAGGTTTTGTTTATAAAAATTCCATTTTGTGAAATTTCTCAAAATAGGAGAGTTGCCAAAATTTGACCCCTTGGCTCTATCAGAGAGCAAAAAAGGAGGTTAAACCGCCAGCTATAACTGATCAAGGCCATATTTGCCTAGTTTGCGGTACAAGGCTGAAGTGTGAATGCCCAGGGCTTTAGCAGTATGCACTTTGTTGCCGCCGCTCTTCTTCAATGCCTCGATAATAAACTGCTTTTCCAGCTGTTCAATAGCATCGGGAAGAGTCAGGGAATCGGCAACAGAGGGTTCGGCGGGGAAATAGGTATTTTCCACCAGCAGCGGAAAGTGCTTGATGGTAATGCTGTTTTCTCGATTCATATCAGCCATGTTGATAGCTCTTTCCAGCAGATTCTCCAGTTCCCGTATGTTGCCGGGCCAATCATAATATTGCATTAGTTCGATGGCTTTATGAGATACTTTGGTAATATCGGTACCCAGTTTGCTGTTTATTTTGCGAATCAGGGTATTTACCAGCAGAGGAATGTCTTCGCTGCGTTCTTCAAGGCGAGGAATGTCCAGCCTTACTACATTAAGACGGTAGAAAAGATCCTGGCGGAACTTCTGCTCGGCTACTAATTGTTCCAGGTTGC
>Ga0334883_1001104_pt1 | contig 42450 bp, 35 predicted proteins | sample GraSluR1_MG_6_FD_207230 | JGI IMG/M metagenome (GOLD analysis project Ga0334883, IMG submission 207230) | Sludge microbial communities from methane-producing bioreactor in Wageningen University, Netherlands - Granular Sludge_09_05-R1 | ecosystem: Engineered > Bioreactor > Anaerobic >...
TACAAGCCATATCACCCATGCTACTCATGCAAGCCATACTACTCATACTAGTCACAGCAGTCATGATACTCATTCCAGTCATATCACCCATGCTACTCATGCAAGCCATACTACTCATACTAGTCACAGCAGTCATGATACTCATTCTAGTCATATCACTCATGCTACTCATGCAAGCCATACTACTCATACCAGCCATAGCAGTCATGATACTCATTCTAGTCATATCACTCATGCTACTCATGCAAGCCATACTACCCATTCCAGTCACACAAGCCATAGCACCCATACAAGCCATATAACTCACACCACTCATGGTAGCCATGATACCCACTCCAGTCATACCAGTCATGGTACACATACAAGTCATGTAACTCATTTGACCCACTCAAGCCATTCTACTCATACAAGCCATAATTCACATTCAACTCATACAACGCATTGTAATGGGGTTCCAGATATAGAATTATCATAAAAATATTTTAAAAATGAGATCAATAAGAGAAATTAAGTTGGAAAAATGTTGCCATTAATAAAAAAGAAATTATCTGAATTTTTGAATTCAGAGAAGGGAACTGTATCGCGTTTTGGTATAACAAACGCTGGAATAATAATAGGTGGTATGGGGCTTGGTTTGATTTCCTTAGGAAGCCTTGGATATTCTTATACTACTGCTACTGCAAAACATTATCACCATTCAACGCATGGGAGCCATGATAGTCACTCTACCCACTCGACTCATAGCTCCCATGCAAATCACAACACCCATGCAACTCATACAACTCATACTAGTCATACAACGCATAGCACTCATACAAGCCATATCACCCATGCTACTCATGCAAGCCATACTACTCATACTAGTCACAGCAGTCATGATACTCATTCCAGTCATATCACCCATGCTACTCATGCAAGCCATACTACTCATACTAGTCACAGCAGTCATGATACTCATTCTAGTCATATCACTCATGCTACTCATGCAAGCCATACTACTCATACCAGCCATAGCAGTCATGATACTCATTCTAGTCATATCACTCATGCTACTCATGCAAGCCATACTACCCATTCCAGTCACACAAGCCATAGCACCCATACAAGCCATATAACTCACACCACTCATGGTAGTCATGATACCCATTCCAGTCACTCTAGTCATGATACTCATACCAGTCATATCACTCATGCTACTCATGCAAGCCATGATACCCATTCAAGTCATACAAGTCATGGTACACATACAAGCCACAGTAACCATAGTACTCATGCAAGTCATACTACTCATACTAGTCATAGTAGTCATGATACTCATTCTAGTCATATCACTCACGCTACTCATGCAAGCCATAGTACTCATACAAGCCACTCAACCCATGGTACTCACACAAGCCATAGTAACCATAATACTCATGCAAGCCATGATACTCACTCAAGCCATAGTAGCCATGATACCCATTCAACTCATGTTACTCACATAACTCATGGAAGTCATTCAACCCATACAAGTCATACCAGCCATGGTACTCACACCAGCCATACCAACCATGGCACTCATGGAAGTCATTCAACCCATACCAGCCATACCTCACATTCAACTCATTCCAGTCATTCTTCATGTTGTGTCAATTGCTACAGAATTGATACTAGTGCACATTTTTATTATGGTTTTGATTATGGACCGGGTAGTTTTCCTGTTAATGCTGGAGGAAAATGTAGTAATGCTGGTACATACTGTATTCTGATTTATGCATGTAAAGCGGCTTATTTTTCAGGATATGATGCTGATTGTTATGGTACCTATTATTACTGTAGTAGGGATTATTTCGAAGGCGATGCTTATTGTGAAGCCTCTGATTACGATATTCCTATATTACGTTGTGGTTGTAATTCAAACAAGTGTAGTGCTTATTTAGAATCTGGAAAATATTGTGAGACAAGTAAAGCCTATTGTCAAGATGGGGTACATTTTGGCGTAAATTATCACTGTGGAGGAACGTGGATTTGTTAATTATGATTAACTTGTATTAACTCATTTAAAAGATTCGCATATAATAAATGCTAATTTAAATAAATGCTAAAATACCAAATAATTAGAGTATAATAAATATATAAAACAGAAAGACTAAGATCACTAACACAATTCATCTTACACTAAATTTAACACAAAATAATACTACTTTAGAAATTAGTCTTTGTAAAATAATAAATAATCTCACATGATTTGATTAATAGAAAAGTATACTTCGTGTTTCAACACGAGGACTCGGTACGCTTTTTTGTAACCAACAACCTCGCTTTAATACAGCGTATGCTTTTATATTACCAACACACCTTGCCCTTTAGGGCGAGGTTGTTGATCTTTAAGGTTTTTATTAAGAATAGATGATTTCACTTAAGGAAAGACCCTCAACACTCAAACTAGATGCCTAAAGTATTTATGCTTTAAAGATTTATTACTCAGAACTGAGTGTAACATAAAACCTTGGGTCTAAGGTCGTTAAAAAACAAATAGATCATTACTTATGATTTATATTTATAATTTAAGCGAAAATATTTTAAATGATTTAAAGAAATTAATTTTAATATTAAACAATAGCAATGTCTTATATTTGTATTAATTGTACATTTTTAAAGCTTAAATATGCTTGGCTATTTTCAACAGATGAAAGGTAAACAAAATGAAACAACCAAAATGGTTTAAAAAAAATAAGAAATATATCCTTGCTTTTCTAATTACATTCGCATTAATTTCTCTAGCTATCTTAACGCAAAATACTAATGAAGAAGTTGTCTTAGAAGAAACAATTTTTAGTACTCAAACATTAAACACCCCAAAACAAGCAGACTTAGAAGATTATACTCCACCTACTATAGCTCCAAATAAAATACATTTCAGGACAATTAATGCAATGTGTGACAAAAGTGACCCTAATTGCTATTACTTTAGCCTTCCTTTTAATTATCAGCTTAATCCAAATGATGATAAAATAAGAATCTTACAAATAAGAATCGAAGAATCTGACTTAAAATCACCTGAAATTGTGTATTATGAACACGTTGAAAATCTAACCCCTTCCCAAAAACCCGAAAAAAAAGTGTTGGATTCAGTTCGTTTCTCAAAGATTGAGTATCCAATAATTGGTGATAAAGGGAATCTATTCTTTGAATTGTTATTAGAGCAAAACAAAGTCTATTGCTTTCAAATTATTGATGGAGAAAAGAAAAGTGATATCTGGTGTCAAAATTTAAGTATAGAATTTCTAAGTGAGGACTTAATAAATTTTATGGTCGTCAAATTAGATGATAATACTACTGGTCAAATTCACCTTGTTGTTGATTTTTCAGATTTTAATATAAAAGCAATAAAAGAAACATTAGGAAATGCAACACTAGACTTAGAATTTCCAAGAGGATATAATCTAGAAGCAATAAATTTCTCAGGAAAAGACCTATTAAATAATTATTTTTTGTGTGATGATGTTCATAATTTAGTTCTATTAAATATTTCTTTAGAGCTAGAAACAATAGATAGTTTATTATATGAAGCAAAAGATGACGATGAAAATTTAGAAAGCTATTCTAATCCTTTTGTGGTTACTTTAAAACACAAGTTTACAATCACAAAAAATACTTCTCTTTCAACAAGGTGCGATGCACAAAAGATTTGCTTTAATATGACAAAAATAGAATAAATAGCTTACAGAATTTGTTAGTCCCTTTCATCGGATTTATCCATTAATATCTTTCTAAAACTTGATGAGAGAAAATTGCCTTTTTTATCAGTCATAATCATTTTTGCAATATTTTCTCTGATTGTGTTTATTATAATTCCTTTTGCTCCACTCTCTTTAGCTTTTGAAGACGCATCTTCAAAGCAAATCATTATCAAATCATCTACAAAATCATCAGGCAATTGATCAATATCTTCTAGATAGATTCCATTAAATAGTGCTTCGTCTCTTTCTTCTGAAAAATGGTATTCGTAAAACCCTATTCTTTCATTAGCCTTTAAAATCCAAAAAAAATGCCTAAAATCAGGTATCTCTCCTGAAACCATAGCTAACGCATTAGAATCCCCTATATCAAACAGATATTCTCTAATGTCATCAATATTTGCATCCTCAAATGTTAAATCTTCTTTTTTTACCATTTTAAATTCTAAACCATCTCTCTTGTATATAAGACAATCAGAAACTACTACTTTTATTTATTTCTTTCTAAGACTCTTTTTAAGGAATTCACGTTGTATTTTGCCACTTTTTTAAAAGAGTTGAAATAAAAAGATGAAAAACCTCGGCATAAATGCTGAGTTATTTCGCTAATATTCGAGGTTAATCGTTATGTGAATCCTTCTATTCAAACTTTCGGCTTGAAAAATCAACAACCTCACCCTAAAGGGCGAGGTATGTTGGTAATATAAAAGCATGCGCCAAATTCGGCGAGGTTGTTGATTACAAAAAAGCGTACCGAATCCTCTTTTTGGGACACGAGGTATGCTTTTCTATTAACCAAAGTATGCGAAATGATGCAGGATTTCACGAAATCAAGTATTCTCGTTTAATAAATGACTTAATTGTCTTCTTATTGCATTTATATTATCTTCTGTAATCACAACCGTACTTGCCTTGGCATATATTAATGGAGCTTGTTTCATTAGCATTTGATAAATCTCTTCCGAAATAAATTTATCAGTATAATATTGCGAATCAATCCTTGCAATAAAACCTTTTTCAATGAGGGCAAGTTCCTCATCCAAAAAATACTCTTTTAAAAAAACCTTGGCAAACTCAATTGTGCATGTGTGAATCGTTGATTTAACCCCTATTTTCATTAGTATTGAATATAATGATAAATACATTGAATAATACATGCAAGTGATTTTCCAATCTCTGCTTTTAGCTAATTGTGCAGTCTCAATAGCTTCTTTAGTTTTTTGTAGGTATGCTTTCCTAAGATTTTCGCTGGGTTCTACTATTTTTCTCCCATTTTCTTTTCTAAAGCACCATGTCAATCTATCCATTTTACTGCACTATCTACAAAGGATTCAAAGCCTTTTATGATAATATGATTCTTTACAATCTCCTTAAGCAAGTAATCATCATCAATTTTTTCCCTAAAGGTCTCATAAGGATAAAACTTAGTGTTTATTTCAATATCAAAGACTTTACCAATTTCTTTTATTTTTGAATCCATCCCCTTTTCTAGCGTAAAAATATCAAGATCAGACCCCTTTTTTTGTAATTCTTTTGAGTAACTCCCAAAAATTACAAGAAAATTAGGTGATAATTCCTTATATACCTTAATGATTACTCTTTCAATTAAGATGTTATTTTTAAGAAGTTTAATTTTCTTGTAGACCTCAGCAAGAATCACATAATCTCTTGCAATCTGGGACCCATTTAAAAAATAAAGCTTAGTTTTACCCCTTTTTTTTGATGAAACAATGTTATACTGCTCAAGTTTAGAAAGGGTATTTAAGGCGCTTTTTGAACTAATCTTTAAGATAGTGCTAACTTCTCTGATGTAGTAATCATTGTCAAAGCCTTTGGTAAATAAAGCAATTACCCTTAAATCCATATCGTTTACTTTTATCATCTTATGTTTACTTTAGTAAACCAAGCTATTTAAAACTTTCTATTCTTGTTATATCAAACCAACTATTTATACAACTTTCAAAGAATTCAATCAATTGCATTTGGAAAACTCCATTTGCAAAAATAAGGTCACACTTCATCTACAATCACAAAATTCTTAATTCTGATATTTTTGTTGTTATGAGGCATAATCCAGCAAAAGCCTTCCTTAGATAAAGAGCTAAAATCCTTATCTATAAATTCATCTTTATCAATCTTATAAAACAAAACAAGGTAATCTCCTTTAGGCACAATTTCATCTTTAACAAATCTTATTTCCTTAAAATCAGTATCATACACCAAAAAGGGTTTATCTAAAAGCCTTAGCTCTTTTGTATTCTTAACTTTTATAAATTTCTTGGCTTTTATTTTAACATCATGTTCTGCAAATTGTCCATAAACACTTATCTTTCTAGGAATAATTCTAGCCTTTAGTTTAGAAAACAACCTAACGCTTAAAGGGTTGAAATTTTGTAAAAAATCACTAAATATGAAATCAAAATCCTCAAAAAAATCCTTTTTCTTGCTAAAAACCAATTTTTCTTTTTCAATAGTTTTTAAAATTTTCTTACCTTCTGCTAATATAAGCCCTTTTTTGAGGTCTGATGAATTTATTTTCTCAATAATCCCCTTGTAATATCCCTTATAAAAATAATCCTCTCTTTCTTGATACCTTACAATGCTTCTTGAAAGGCAAGAGCCAGTGCAAACCTCTTTAATAGCGTATCTACAAGTATAGCATCTATCCATTGGGTATATCCCATGAAAAAAATAAGAATACTTTTCATTAAAATAATCCTGAATATCCTTTAAGTCTTTGAATTCATCAAGGGTTTTATTAAAATACTTTGATAAAGGAAAACATCTCCAAACCCTTAAATCAATACCCACATCAATTGCTCCACCCTCTTTACACACTTGAAAGAGCCCCCTTGCATATGAGCTTAGCACTTTTTTTCTTGATTCTTCATCAAACATACAATATACACTTGCTCCACAATCTGCGCCAATACTTATATTATGCAATCTTGCCTTATCAGCAAAATTAGCAATCTTTTCGCCCATTAACTGATACATTTCTAAAGGTATTGTTTTATTTTTCTCATATACAATAGGATGTGCAATATCCCATCTAATTTTTTGTATATTGTACTTTCTGGCAATCTCAATAATGTATTCATAATCCTGTTCTAAGTAAAAAAAGTTAATCCCAATGCTAATGGTATTTGAAAAGCCAATACTTAACTCCTTTAAATTATAATGCAGGATTTCAAGCTCCTCTTTTTTATAGAATTTGGGTTCATTAATATTAAATAAAACTCCAATAGAATTTCTCTCTGATATTTTATTTTGTAAAAACTCCAAAATATCTCTACCAAAAATCCCGTTTGAGAATATTGTAATATGATATCCATAATTCAAAAACAAATCAATAATCTCCTTAAATTGAGGGTGAAGGGTTGGCTCTCCTCCTAAAAGTCCAATCTGCCTTTCTTTTCTGAAAAACTTGGCTACCTTTTGTGCATTCTCAAGTGTAATCTGCTCATCTTTTAGACCATCAATTTTATCTAGCTCCACTTTTTGTTTAGCAAAACAATATGGGCATCCCCTATTACAGTAATTGGTTAAAAGCAGGTTTACCATTTTTTTCATAAAAAAGAATAGTTAATCAATTAAAAATCTTTGTTTTTTATACTATATTAAACAACACCTACTTGAACTGAAGGTAAGAATAAGGTAAATTTTGTATTCCATCTTTTTCAAATGTAGATAAATTATATAAAATCAAGTGGTTTATATCAATATTGAATTTCTTAATAATATCAAGGCATTCAGCTCTTACAATCCTAACTATCTCTAAGTCATCTAACTTTCTTTCTTGAACAATATGCTTGGCAAAATCTATTGGAATTAAGCTGTTAATATTATCATTTTTATTGTAGCATTCTTTAACAAATACAAAAAACCCTTCTAAAATTTCACTAGGTGCAATACTGTGCTGTTCATATAGATATAATAATGTTTTTCTTAACAATTGATTGTTGTATATTGTTAGCACTCCAAAAACTAAAAAAGAAACATTTTTATTAAACTCTTCATCTTCTCTTATTACATAATAAGGCGAATTTTTTTCATAATTCAAAGAAAGTTTTTTAGAATCCTTCCACAGAACTGTTCCGGGAATCACACTCAAATTGAATAATGATATTGATGATGGTTGTAACGATATTGCATAATCCACGCTATTTTTTAGGTCATTATAACTTTCAAATGGAAGTGAATATATAATACTAATCAAAAAATTTCTTTTTTGTTCATATCTTTTAAGAAGTTTTAAATTTTCCTTAAATCTGTTTGAGTCAAAATGTCTATTAATTAATTTAAGTGTTTTAGAATTTATAGTCTGAAGACCTATCTCTATAGCAACTGAATTTGCTTTATCCAACAGAAAAATCATTTCCTCATCTAATAGCTCTGCTTTTAATTCCACATGAAGCTTTGTATTTTTATTATATTTTATAAACAATCTGAGAATCTCTTTAGCCCTTTTTGTATTTGCATTAAATGTTGGATCCATAATGTATAAGAATTTAGGAGCTCTTTTTAAAATAAATTTAAATTCATCCTCAATCCTTCTAAGACTATGATATCTCATACCTTCGTAGTCCTTATAATCATAACAAAAAGCACATTTAAAAGGGCAACCTCTCATTGTTTCTAAACAGGCCGTCTTTTCAAAGTATTTTGATTGGGTAATAACACCTTCCAGATATGGTGAAGGAATATCATCTAAATCTTTTATGACAGTTCTTTTTGAATTGATAAAAATAGTTCCTTCTTGATTGTAGCTTAATCCTGATACGCAGGACATGCATTTTTTTTCAATGATGCATTCAACAAGTTCCTTAAAGCTTTCTTCCCCTTCTCCTCTAATTATGTAATCAATAAATTTATTCTTAGAAAGAATTTCTTCATCTTGTGGACTAACCTCTGGACCTCCTAAAACTATTTCAATACCCTTGTGATTCTCTTTGATTAACTTAGAAACCTCAAGAATTATATTTATGTTCCACATATAACAAGAAAAGCCAATCAAGTTTGGATTTGTTTCTAAAATTTTTTGGATAATAACTTCTTTTTTTGTATTCTTTGAAAATTGTAGTATTTGAATTTCCACACAACTTTTATAGCTTGAATATTTCAAAAAGAAGGCTTTTAGCAGATGCATAGCTAATTCAGGTGTCCCCGTTTCCATGAAATTAAGTGCTAGTAGAGTTATTTTGTACATTTTATATATCTCGTCCTAACTTATTATGAACTGTTTGGCGAAAACTTAAAATTAGCATATAAAGAACTCCAGTCTCTTTTATTCTTAAAATCCTCAAGATTCTTTAAAACCTGCTGGTTAATATCAAAACTAAACTTCTTCCCTGCATTAAGCATTTCCTCTTTGAGTTCTTCTTTTAACCTATTAAAATCTCCATTAAAGCAATAATATTTACATAAATAATCCAAAAAAAGCATAGGCAAAAGACCTTTTTTCTTTTCAAAAGACTTAGAATAATCATCTACAAACCTATACCAATCCTCAAGTATCGTGCTAGGGGAAATCCCAAGCTCGTTTGAGACCAGCACCAGGGATTTCTTCATAAAACCATTATTATAAAGGCTAAAAAGTGAAAATCTCAAATGATGAATCTTTTCAAGATCTTCTTTTGTCAAATGAGAGGTTTCTATCACATGATAAGGGGATTTTTCTTCATATTTAATCCCAAGCGATTTTGCATTATCCCTAAGTTTTGTTCCAGGTAAAAGGCTTAAAACCATAATCAGAATTGAAGAAGGTAAAAGCTTAACCACAAAATCAAGGCTTTTTTTAAAATCATCATAGCTCTCATTAGGAAGCCCATCTAAAAGGCTGATTTGATAATTCTTATTATCCTCATATCTCTTTAAAAGAGTCATATTTTGCTTAAATTTCTCCATATCAAAATGTCTGTTAATAAGTTTTAAAGTTTTATCATTAATACTTTGAATCCCAATCTCAATAAGATTAACATTGGCTTTATGAAGTAATATTATCATCTCTTCATCTAAAAGCTCTGCTTTAAGCTCAACATGAAGTGTTGAACCCCTATTATACTTAATAAAAATCCTTAATACATCCTTAGCCCTTTTGTTATCAATATTAAACGTAGGATCCATTAAATAAACATCCATAGGTTTCCTTTTAAGTATAAATTCAAGCTCTTTTTCTATTCTTTCAAGCGAATGATATCTTACCGTACTAAAATCCTTATGGTAATAACAAAAATCACACTTAAAAGGGCATCCTCGCATAGTTTCTGTACAAACCCCTTCATAGTATTTTGGATTAAGAACAAGGCCTTGAAGATAAGGAGAAGGAATCTCATCAAGATCAATAATATTCTCTCTTTTTTCATTAACAAATACCTTTTCAAAGTCCCTATAGCTAACCCCCAAAACCTTTGAAATATCTCCTTTTTTAACAATACACTCAATAAGCTCCATAAAGCTCTTTTCACCCTCCCCTCTAACTATAAAATCAACTTTTGAATTATTGAATAAAATTTCTTTATCTCTGGCACTAACCTCTGGCCCTCCAAGAATAATCTTTAGGTTTTTATCTCTGATTTTAAGGAGTTTACATATATCTTGTATCATAATAATATTCCACATATAACAAGAAAATCCAACTATCTCTGGATTTTTCTTAAGTATTTCTGATACAATATCCTCTTTTTTATCCTGAATAGAAAAATCCAAAATTTCTATTTCTACGAGTTCATTAAATTCAGAATGTTTCAAAAAATACCCCTTTAAAAGATAAAGAGCAAGATGAATTGAGGCTCTTTTGTGAATATTTAACGTTGCTAAAATAATCTTTTGCATTCTAAATCAACCCTATTTTCTTGTTACCTTTTCAAAATAAAAAGTATACTCCCCAACCCCTAATAAAAAGTTTTTCTTACTTAAAACATCAGTTATAAAATATTCATCGTCCTTTTCATATATTCTATAAATCATTTTTGGCTGAATAATTAGTGGTTCAAGTGGTATAGTGCTATGTGTAAAATAAAGGTTCTTAAAATAAATGTATAATTCTTTCTCTTTATAGAAATCAACATGAGCTAAAAAATCATCAGTATCAATAACCTTCTCCTTTAAGAAAGCCAATGCCTCAGGATATTGAGTCACAACATAATACTCTCCTTGAATATCCTTAGTATATAAAAAAATTTCATTAATAAATTCTAATTGTTTAGCCCTATCGTAGTTAATATAGTACTTAACATCTGCTGTTACTAATCTTAGGCCATTAATAACACTTAAAAAAACAAACAAAACAACAAATAATACCAATAACTTCCTGATTCTTTTAATTTTATAAGCAAACCAAAAAAACACAGCCATCCAAACAATAGCTAATACAAAAAGTATTGAATAAACCCTTGGTGCCCTGTTTTGGCTGACAAAAGAAATAAATATGCTAAATACTGCGCTCAAAAACGTACAACAGCAAAATAAAAATATATTGTTTTCATCAATCTCCTCTATTTTTTGATTCAAATGTCTAATCCTTTGGTTCTTAAAAAAAACATTTAACATTTTCATTAAAACAATCCCAACTGAAATAAAAAAAGCATAAATCAACAACCCAAAAAACCAATACTCCGAGGTATTTGAAAAATAACCACTCATAAACTTCAGATTATCATAAAAATATAACAATGAAAAGTTTCCCTTCTCTTGAGCCCAAGATTTAAGAAAATATTCTTTATATATTATCAAAAAATTAGGAATACAAAATATCCCGATAATAATAGCCACAATCAATATACTTAGCTTTTTGTTTGCTTTGATTTTATCCAACATGGACTTAAATTTTTCTTTAAATGTTTTATTTCTTTGATCTATATTAGAATTATATCCTTCCAACTTATTTGCCTTGGATTTATTTTTGTTTATAAGTGCAAGTGCAAATAAAAAAAGAGCAATAACAATAAATAGGTTCTCGGGTCTTGAAATGCTTGCAATAATTCCGATGGGTATAACCATAAAAAAGTCCTTTAGTAGATTGCTCTTAAGAAATTTTATAAAAACCAAAATAAAAAGAAGCACAAAAAATATTGAAGTTGGGTGGGTTTCACCATTCCTTGAAAGACTTTTTAAATAATAAACCGACAAAAATATAACAACAAATAGTAAAGAATACAAAAATACCGATTTCTTTCTCTTTAGTCTATCTTTAAAAAGCTCAAAAAAGAGAATCAATATCAATAAAGCACTAAGAGAATATAGAATCATATTCACATAAATTGAAGAGTAAGGGCTCCCATTAGTAAAATAGTATGATAAATAGATAAGATAGGGAAAAACAGCACATTTGGCTGAAGGACCAAAAACCTCAGCTGATTCATGATAAGAATAATAGATTCCAAAATCCTTAATACTAAAAGCCATAGAATTGTAGTGAAACTCATCATTGTACAACAAATTGAACCTAGGTATTAAAAGAAGTCCTAAACATGCAAAAACAGCAATTGCAATAGCTATAAACTTTTTTTTATTTTCTAGGTATATAAATTCCTTAACAAAGAAAAACACTGCAAAAAGAAAACAAATTCTAATTAACCAAACATTCATTCTTGAAAGCAGGTTTAATATGGGAATACTTATCATGGGTAACAAGGTTTAACTCTATCTAAATATAAAGTTTTACTAACAGGCATTATTCTTTTTAATATCTATTTTAACCAAATCAATCCCCCCATTAGGGCAAACCTCTTGACAGGTATAACAATGAATGCATTTTTTTTGGTCAATCCCTAAAGAGCCATTCTCATTTTGAAATATAGCACCTACAGGGCATGAGCGCAGGCAATTTAAGCACCTGACACAGTTATCATTTACTTTTACCTCAAACAAATAAAGCTTTCCAAAATCCTTATTCTCCTTTTTGGTGTTAATATAATCAAACAAAGAATTCTTTTGAAAAACAGCAACCTTCAACTCTTTAATATCAATGTTTGTTTTAATCCTTTCAAGATCAATCTCTCCAAGGCCCATTTTATTTCCAAAAATACTTGTAGGCATCGCATTAGGTGCATATCCAACAATCTCACATGCAACACTATCAATTGCTACAGGGTCCTTTGAAATAAGCAAAAAACCAGTATTAACAGTATTTCCATAAGTGGGTCCTTCATCACCTTGCATAGATACTATGCCATCCATCACATTCACTAAAACCTTATGTGCAACACCCTTATATACATCGCAAAGCCCTTTGCAGAATTTATTTTTATCATCTGTTGAATGAATATATTTTCGTTCCTCGGGATGGATTGTCCCAAAAATATTTTTAATTGCCCCTGTAAAAAAAGAAATGCCATGGGTCTTATACTTAGGAACATTAACAATCAAATCTAAATCTGGCTCGATATCAAGATAGTCTGTCTTTTCAACCCAATAATGGTTATCAATTTCTCGTGTAATGTATTTGTGCTCCTTAGGATACATTAGTTTAACATCCTCTTCCTCTCCTACTTTTGTTATCCCTGTAATGTTATATACTTTCTGAGGATCTTCAAAGTTTGTTCCCGCGGAGATATCACCAAGCCAGATGTTAGGGCATTTTTCTTTTATTGCTCTAATTACTGCTTTAACAACTAACGGGTTTGTAGTAACCCCTTTTTTTGGATCAAATGGGTCTGCTAGGTTTGGTTTCACCCAAACTTTTGAGTGTTTTGATATCTTGTTATACACACCAATCCTTTCAAACCCTTCCTTTATGCTTTTAAAAATCCCTTCAAATTCATAATCATTGTGCTTTGCAACAAAAACATCAGAAAAAATATTGTTATCATTTCTTAGAGTATATGCATAGGGAATAAAATCCTTAAATACTGGATAAACATTTAGTTTAAAATCCTCTTTTGCACCAGGGCAGTGTAGCCTAAGCCTACAATATCTACAATCCTCAAAATAGTTATATCCCTTAAATTCTGAAATACCATCAATAGTTGAAGCAATCAAATCATAACTATGTTCTAAAGCAAACTGACAATAACAAGGTGGTATTCCAACAAAATAGTAAGAAATACCTGCTTTTTCAAACATCTTTGCTAGGAGTAATAGATATTTCTCAGTCTTATGTAGCTTTTCTCCGGAATAAAATATGTATATTGTTTTTTCCTTTAATACTTTCAAATCTATTTCGTTTACACTTTTTTTAAGTGAGTTGAAATCATAAGAATCATTAAGATTTATCAGTGCACAATCTTTTCTTTCAATAAAAAACTTATTTTCTATTAAAACAGACTTTGAATTTATATCACAACACTTAATTGTGTCTTGAATGCCATCTAAAACACCATCAAAATTTACTAATTTCAATATATACTCCCCCAATTTTTTTCAAATAACTAATTTTAATCTTAAACCTAAAATCTCTTTTAAAACACACACAAACTTTATAACAATGATAATTATAAAAAAAAACAACTTTGTTGTATAAATTTTAAGCAATCTTTTTGATAGTTCAAGCTTAATGATTTGTCAATCTCTCCTTGCTAATAAGCCCCTTAATTCATTCATTCTTACTAAAAGTATTAAAGATCAAAGTATGCAAAATTAAAGGGGATTTCGCAAAAACAAAAGTATAAAAAAAAGACGAATTCAATAAAAATAAAAAAGATTTAAAGAGTCTTTCCCACTTCGTACTCCTCAATAAGAGGTTCTGAAACCTGATGATGGTTTTTAAATATCATCTTTTCAATCTTTAACCCTTCAAAAGGTTCGTATGTAAAACCGTTAAGAAGTATCCTTATTTCATACTCTACATTAGTCACAACATTAAAACTCCTTACAGGAAAATCCTTTGAAACCATTATTTGTGTCTCGTTGCCCATGTCATGGACATTTAGACTACCTTGAATCTTCTTTTTGCCTGCTAAATCAAAATGTATTTCTATTTCTAAAAGGTCTGTTTCGTGCTCAAATTGATAGCCAAGCCAGAGAAGATTATCCTTTTTATTGCGAAATATAATCACTTTTTCATCTTCAAAGTAGATCTCTGTTTCAGGGTCCCCTGGAAGTATTTCCATAAGCTCATTTCGGACAATATATGTCTTAATATTAACAACATCATCTAGATCCTTTAAATCCAGTTTTTTTTCCTCTTGTTCTTCCATATTTACCATCTTGTTATTCTTTTTATTATTCTTTTTTTAATCAAATTCTTTTTTGCTTTAAATAACCCTACCTAATGAACCCACATAATAAATAATTTCTAAACTCGTTTTGAAGTTTTACATATTTATATCATATGAGAAGTTCTCCTTTTGATTGTTGTTATCGGTTTCTAATACTTCAACTTTTAATATAGGATATAAAACATCGTCAAATGATTCTTGACCTATTGACAACACTACAAGTCCCATGACCTCAATAATGCTTGTTTGAAGCTGGAAATTGTTCAAAGGCGAATTAGAGCCCGCAGCGAAAGTTACAGCATTTTCTGTTAAAAGTTTTTCTTTTTTTATTAAAAATGTTGATTTTATTTTACAGTCTAGGTCAAAGCACAATGAAATCTCTGATTCCTTAACATTTGAAGAAAACGTATATGCGAAGTTATAAGTATTTTTCTCAATTGTGGAAAACACAAATAGCTTTCTTGAGTTTAAAAACACTTCATCAACGTTAAAACCTGTTTCTTCAACTGAAATTTTATTTAATGGAAAAATTCCAATTGTTTGAGGTGCTACTGCCTTATCATCAGAGGTTATTGGAGGTAGGTTGAGCTTATCGTAATCAGAAAGGTTGTTTTGATTAATCCTTGGTTCACTCCAAACCCTTACAGAGTATATGAAAGCCAAAATCACAACAACGATAATTACTACACTTGCAATAATCCTAATTGGTCTGTTCATACTATTTCTTTTCATTGTATTCAATATTTTAATCTTATTGTTCTCAAAGAACTCTTCAAGCTTCTTTGAATTAATTACCGACTTGACCTTCACTTTGGCTAATTCACCATCTTCATCTAAAAATTCAAACAAATAATCTTTTGTCCCATTTTTTTGGGATATTCCTATAATGCTAACTGTTTTAATCTTTTGAACATCTATATCGTATGAGTCAATGACCGATTTAATAATAATCCTCTTATCTATAGCTTTAAAACTTTTAAAATAGTCACCAAAAAGAAGATATGCAAAAGCTATGAATCCTAAAACAAAAGCAATAATATTAATTGTATTTGCAGTTATAAGAAAATTCACTAAAAATAAGATAGATATTGTTAAAACACAAGCCCTTAGAAAAATACAAAAACCATCATTTGCGTATGAAAATTTCTTAATCTTAAATTCAACATTATCAGTTTCACCCAAATTCATTCACCCCTCAAAAAGTATTTTTTAAATCTTAACACTAATTTTTGACTTAATGATTTAACTCATTGTTTAAATAAATTTCTAAATTTCTGGAACTAAAGGAAATTCTTTGTTATTATTAAGAATTTCTTCTTTTGATTCGATTAGTTTTCCAATTACTGGTCTAAACTCATCATGTCCCATCTCATCTGAATACTCTCTCCAAGGTCCCTCACATATTAATCTAAACCTGCAGTCTTTACATTGAGGAAACAAGGTTTTTCCCTCTACCTTTTTCACATAATTAAAATTTTTAACCCAAAAATCTTTTTCTTTTACAATCGTTTCAGGGATATATAGTTCTGAAACAAATCTTTCATATCCTTTCATAATACAATAAGGCATTGCTTCAGCCATTACAATCTTATGGTTTAATGCTCCAATCCTCAGACCTTTTTTAATGTATGGAGCAGCGATTGTAGCTATTGGCATGATCGAATTATAGTTTTCAAAGGCGTTTCCCATTGCATGCACAAATGCAAACTGAAACTGCATTACGTCAAGCTCAACAAGAAGCTTTGCAATATCAGGCGCATCTCTTAAGTTGGCTTTTACAATAACACTATTTGAAATGACTTTCATTTTAAGTCTTCGTATATATCTAATTCCCTGAGTTGTTTGCCTAAATGCACCTGGCGCTCTTGTTAAATAATCATGAATCTCAGGGGTTGATCCATGAAGGGCGGGTGAGAATTGGTTGGCTCCAGCCTCAATAAGTTTTTTAAGATAGCTTAAATCACTAAACATCCTACCATTGCTTTGTAACTGAATTTCTTTATACCCAATTTTTGTAGCATAACTTACAAGATGAATAGCATCTTTTCTAATAGTAAACTCTCCTCCAGTAAAAACAACAGATGCAATATTCTCTTCTCTTGCAGTTCTTAAGCTTTCCTTTATCTCATCTGTTGTTCTATCACCATATTTTCGGTTGTGTGCCTGAACGCAAAACCTGCACCAATTGTTGCAATAATACCCTGTTTTAATATCTACTCTTTCTGCCATTTTTTTCAATATTTTTTCATACTTTCTCTATTTTAGATTTCATGAACTCCTGATCATTCGTATACTGTGGTCTTTCAAGCCAAAAGCTTGAATAAACGGATTTATCCAAGGATTAACCTTGACTATTTGCGAGATACCTTGGCATTTATGCCGAGGTTTTTCATTTTTTATTGGATACATATTATTTATACTAATACACATTTCATTTAATAAAGTAATTCAATAAAAGCATTAAAAATGATTTTTCAATAAGCTTTTTTTAAAGGTAATTAGTTAATCTTAGTTAAAACTTGGCCATTTTCTTAAGAGTTCTCTTTCTTCTCTGTTAAAAAGTATTTTCTCAAAAAGAGTTTCAATCATCTCCTTATGTATCATACATCTGAGATTTTTATTTGGTAGATTAACAACCATTGTACCCTCTTTTTTATAGTTTTCTAGTGGGCAGATACCACAGTAGATATACCAAGGACAGGCATCACAAGTAAAACCAAGCATACTTGAATTGCATTTCATAACTTGTCTTATCTTATTATTTCTTAAGTCATAAAATGTATTATTATGAACATTTCCTAATTTAAAGTCATCTCCTAATGTTCTTGCTTCATCGCAACTATAAATCCCTCCATCGTAATCATATAATATTTGGCCGTCTATTGCACCACAAGGGCATGCAAGCTCAGCAAATCCTGGATTTCTGCCCATAAGTAACTTTTGTATCAGTATTGATGAAACTTCTTCTCTTATCTTAATTCCTTTTCTGTTTAGCTCAAGTATGTAATCCACGATTTTTTTCCATACCTCTACAAATTCTTCTGCGCCATACGCTAGATGATTCCAATTCGCTGTTGCAAAGCCAAAATCAGTGATATATTTGTATCTAAAACTCGGAAAGCCTAATTTAACATATAAATCAATAATTTCTTTATATCTACTCAAAGAAGCCTTAGTAATAACAGGAATGGCAAATACTCTGTTATACTTTTTCTTTGTATCCTCAATAACATTCATAATCATTTCATAACTGCTTCTTTTGGGCTCCAGGGTGAATTTTCGGTTTAAATCATGAAGGTCTTTTGGTCCGTCTAATGAAAAACAAAGCCCAATCTTGTTCTCTTTAATAAACTGAAGTTTTTCTTCATCAAGCAAAGAGCCGTTATTTACTATTGCAAAGTCTAAAATCTTATTTGCAACTAAATTTTTTTCCTTTGCATACAATACTACATACTTGATAATATCAAATTTTGCTAAAGGCTCTCCACCAGTAAACTCAATAACGATGTTTCTAGCAGGTCCTTGGAATATAAAATCTACTACTTTTTTTGCTGTATCTTCACTCATATCAAACCCTTCTGCATCTTCTGGCTTCCTAAATGCATAACAATATGAGCAAGTATGGTTGCATCTAAGTGTAGGAACAAGTATATGAAGGCTAGTAGAATTAGTAATATCCCAAAAATAAGTCTCGGCATTTTTTATAAGCTTCTCAGTATTGTTTTTGGTTTTAATCACTAAAGCGTTTTCAAGCTTTTCAAAAAGTTCTTTATCAAGTTTTGCTAAAACGAATTTCTCATATTCTTCCTTTGTTAAAAGAATCCACCTACCATTATCTGCAGTGAGAAGTATTCCTTTGTCACCATAAGATTTAGTCCTATAGTTTATCTCTTTATAATCCTTGTTTATCATGTATTTTGGGCTTTCCATTTTAATCGTATTTATTCTCAAAGTAATCTAAAAAAATTGCTACATACAGCCTGATAGTTCCCTTCTTTTTCTTTCATTTTGGCAATCTTCGCAATCGCAATTAGGGTCATAATCAACTTGAGGGTCATATTCTTTCTTTGGTGCTTGTAGTTTTTCTTCTTCTTTCTCTTCCTTTTCACTTACATACCTATATAAAAGCCCATTCATCATATTAAAAAAACTGCCTAAAACCTCTTTTGGGTTTTCTTCTCCCTTAGGTTCTAAAGAAACACTGATTTTATTTTGGTTATCTTCTTTTTTGTCTAAAAAAATAAAACAACTCTCTAAAAAATTATTTGCGGTCTCAACAATAATCTCATAAGGATAAATTGTACTATCCACTTCAAAGGTAACATTTTTCCCTTCAATCTTTGAATTCATCATCTGGTAATCCTCCTCCCCATATCAGTATTATATGTTTAGCTTAAACTTAAATTATTTTAAATGTCCATATCTGAAAGGTCAATATCCTCAAGTTCACTTTTTATGCTTTTTTTGATCTTTTCATCACTATCTTCATTAACATCAAATCTTTTTGAACTATCATCTTGGCTTTTGATTGATTTACTTTGGTTAAAAGTTTCTTTCAAATAATCGTATGGAAAATTTGAAGCATCCAACAACAAGTTTTTCAAAGGTAGTGTAAGAGCTGATTGAAGCGCGTATAAAGTGTGGTTAGTAACCCTATCTTGGAATTCTTTGGAAAAATCTAAAAGGTTGTGTGAATCTAGCATATCCCCAAAAATTTTAACTTGAAAATATCCATCAGACCAATCTATTATGAAATAAGCTTGTTCGATTGAACTATAAATCGCTGTTAAAATAAATTTAATAGGGAATAAATAAGAGTTTATGCTAATCTGTGAATACTCTATTCCCTCATGAACATGAAACGAAATGTTTCCAAAACTTTTATTTTTCAATTCATTAATGTTCAATTTATTGCTCTTACTCATTTTCGGTAGACCCATATTTAATTTCCCAAGGTGTAGAAATACCCTCTTCATCATCAACTACTACATCCTCAAGCTTATCTGTACTTTTGATTTCAGAAAAATCGCTATCTTTTATTATGCTTTTGCGCTCTATCTCTTCAGATAAACCACTTGACTTAACATTTTCTTTCTTATTTATATCAATTTTGTTACATCCACAATCATCATCAATACTATCATTAATATCGCTTGGTTTAACTCCATTTAATAAATCTTCATATCTTTGTGAAAAGATCGCATTAGGGCAATCTTTGTATTCAAATGAAAAATAACTTTGATAGTTATTAAGAAGCCTTTGTTTCATTCTTTTTGAAAGATTTACTTCATATCCTAAAAATCTTAGCATTTGATTTTTTAGTTCTTTGATTATTAAAATCTTGTCCTTTTCTTTATCCAAAATTAGATGTATTATGATCTTGTGGTCCTCATCGGAATCAAAATAAAAATATCCCACCCCTTGCATCTCATATGTTGCAGCGAGTATTGAAGTTAAGCTATATGCCCTATCATCAACTATAATATCCACTAATTCCAAATCTGAAGATTCTATTATGTCCATAGCTCCATCCCTTTTTATTCGCCTCATAAAAACTGCCTCAAAAAATTTCTAGCTTTCACCCTAAAATCTAACAACCTTAGGAATTAAACGTTGATATAAAAGTATTTCTATTATTAATAGTTTAAACCTATTAAATGAAATAATTCAATTAATTAAATAAAACCGCCAAAACCATACCTCTCTTTAAGATTTTCTTTAGTAAATTATTAGTCTTTTCTAGTGCTTACTTATAGAGCTAAATAAATTGAAAAATAGATTTTATGTAAGCGTATATCCATCCAAGCATAAAAAAAATACTGCCTCTTGATAAAATACATCCTATTGCTGACAAAAATATGATTGGTGCAAAAAATATGGTTCTAAATACTAGGATTTCTTTGACACCTTTTTTTAAAAGAGTAGTTTTCAATTTGTCTAAATCCTTTTTTTGAATGCCCCTTGAAGGGTCATATTTAATAATCGGATTTTCGATTGACTCTTCTAAAAAGAACTTATTGGTAAAGTATTGGTATAACGCAAATATCTTTAGAGGAGGCAAAGATATTTGATCTTTTTGTAAGCAAGGCATTTGAGCAAGCAAATCCCCCTCTTTAAGGTTTTCAACCTTTTCTTTTCTTGTATTAATATTAAAATTTATATCCACTAAAAACATCCTTAACAACACAAATATAAAAAACAACCTCAGCATAAGAACAATTTCATCTATATTTGCATAATTAGGATAATCCAAAATAATTCTTATAATCGCTAAGCAGATAATGAGCCATTTAAAAGACAATTTAAATATTTTCTTTAATAACAATATAACTAAGAACAAGAAAACTGCTGTAATGAAAAAATTCCCCGGAATATTGAAAAGTTGAAAAGACTTTTGTATAAACCAAGACATGGAAAAAACAGCTATCATAGAAACATAAAGTGATTTAAAAGTAAATAGTTTAGTATCAATTTTAAAATCTTTGATTTTTGTAAACATTATAATAACACATGATATCACAGTAATATCTATTAAAAATGTGAACGGAAAAGGATATGGGCTATATCTTACAAAACTTGCAGGAATCAAAAATAAGTACGCTGAAAAAAGCTTAGCATCCCCCGGAGGCCAAAGTCCTAAAAACCAGCATGCAATCCCAACAAAAAGTCCAATTAAGAAATTTATAGTTTGAGACTTAAATGTTGTAAATAGTATTGAAAAAAAATCTAATCTAAAGTCAATTGTTATTACAAATGAATTTATTAAAATAAATATTAATCCAAAACCAAGCATTTTTAGAATATCTTTATTATAGATCTTTCCATATCTTAGATCAGATATACTTGTTTTTACTCCAAAAAACAAAAATATAATCCACCATCCATAGTTAGCTATAAGTGATAGTATCATTTTCGCAGTATAACTCAATTTGTCTTTTAAGATGATTTAATGAGAACGGGACCTCAAAGCTCTTAATTTTATTGTCATATTTTATTAGCAAAATATCTGAATTCGCCAAATCTATTTTATTTATTATTACCGCTTCACAATCAGAATTAAGCAAATAGTATACATTTATCTTTGAGGGGCTAAAATAATAAAACAGCCCTGAGATTAAAAGCAATATTGAAAATATTACAATCATAGATATGTTTTCATTAGTAAAGATAATAGATTTCAGCTTTGATAGTCTGATTTTAGGCATGGATTTAGGAATCTAATACTATTTAATAATATTATGTATTATATATTCTCAAAATCTTGTTATTTAATTTCCTGAACTCCTCGCTCATTTGCATACTTAGGTTAATAGAAAAGTATACCTTGTATTTCAAAACGAGGACTTGGTACGCTTTTTTGTAATCAAAAACCTCGCTTTAATACAGCGCAGGATTTTATACTACCTACATACCTCGCCCTTAGGTTGAGGTTGTTGATTTTTCAAGCAGAAAGTTTGAATAGACGGATTCACATAACGATTAACCTCAACTATCTTAAAGGTCCCTTTAAGCATTAAGCATTTATTTAGAGGTTTTTTATTTATCAAGAACTTTGATTAGATTACTTTCTTTAAAATTCTTGATTAAAAGATTGGTTTTTTAGTATTTGGAGTTGACATTCAAGTTGACAGGGATAGATTTTTTCAAAAGAAAGATTTTTATACTCCTAGTATCAGGAAATTTATCTAGGAGGGTGAATTTGTTTTTTTTAGAAGTGCTTAAGAATAGGGGTCTTTTAAATTCAAGGTTAGCTAGAGCTCTGCTTTTGATAATAATTGTTTTGATGTTTTTTTTAGCAGATTTTTCACTTGCAACATATTTAAAGATTGAATTAAGAAGTCCTAATAATACTGTTCTTGATTCTGCACAAAATGACACATTTGCTGATGACCCTAGTTGCACAATAAACGGAAGTGATTCTCTTACTTCTGTTAGCGTTTCATGTAGTGATTATAGTTTTGGTTCAAGCTGTTGTTCTTTAGAGGGGAACTATACAGCATATGTGACTTCTGATGATGTTGATTTTACTTCCCCATCAAATAACAACGTTACTGTATACAATGTATATTGGGATTCATCAAGCACTTGGTGTCAATGTAAAATGGGTGCTGGTTATTGGAATCTAGGTGGAGAGATTAATGCAACAAGCTGTTGTGGTGATGATGCTTCTGAGTACAAGCGAACAAGAAACATTTCTGCAACAATGGATAACGGATATGCAAATGATACAGATGATGATGCCTGCTGTAATGCTAATAACAAATGTGTTAACAATAGCATTTGCTATTCAAGTGGATATGTATCAGGTGATGCTGATGGAGATGGTGACACCGATTATTGTAATGCTGGCATGTGGTATGATTGCTTAGATGATTCAAATTGTGATACTGCAAACGGTTTTTATTGTGATGGGAATGATTGTGTAGAAAAATGCGAAGTCCCTGGAAGTGGTACCTGGACAATTACTGATAACCAAGTTTGTAGAGATATGCATCTGAATTATAGTGGTGCGATAAACATTACAAGTGGTGGGTCATTATCACTATATAATGTAAATCTCACCTTAAATTATGAAACTGCCGGCAGAAATGCATTGACTGTCAATACTGGTGCTAAGCTTTATTTAAATAAAACAAACATCTCAGAGTGGGCTAATAGCAATTATTACTATATTAGAAACTACGGAGAATTAGAAGCATATTCATCAGACTTCAGAACTACTACATCACCAGATAGAGTGTATTTATATTTGTATTCTGGCTCAAATTCTACTATAAAGGACTCTGATACCTATTTAGTTTACACATACTCTCCAAGTGCAAAAGCAAATATAACAAACACAACGATGTATGGGCTTTATAACTATGCATATAGTGGTTCTGTAATCTCTGTTGATGGACTTGACCAAGACGATAGTGATATAGATTATGATATCGTTTCTTCTACTGGAAGTTATAATATAAGTATGGTTGATTGTGATTTTACAACCAGTTCTGGTTTAGCCTTCATAAATGATGGTGGCACTTTGTCAATTAACAATTCAAACATATATTATTTATATCATTACACCGATGCAAACGATGATACCAATGTATCAAATAGTTTTGTTGATTATGTGTTTTATTATAACTATGGGGATAGTCAAAATATATCTTTTAGCGATATTAATCCACCTTATGCTTCAGGCTTTTCAAAGACCATTTCTGCGACTAATGGAAATGATTTTGTTATGGATAATATTGGAATGACAGGATTTACTTATTACGGATATGGAACAAATTCTCATGCCCATATTAACAATTGCACTTTTTATAGTTTTTACACTTATTCAAATGCGGTATCCTATCTTTCAAATTCAACAATCACTTATTTGTTGTATAATTATGGGTCAAATTCCAAAAGCTATTTTACTAATGTAAATGCAACTTACAGACCCTATTTATACGATACAAGTTACTTGGAATGTAATAATTGTAACTTTAGTTCAAGTTCATATACCTACGTATCTTCTACTGCTGTATTAAATTTCACAAATGAATCATACATAAATCAGTATTACCAATATGATAGCAACCCAAAAATCTATGGCTTTGTAAACTTTACAAATTTCTACTCTTGGAGGGCTGGAACAATAGATAGGCAAATTCCGTTTAACTTGACTTATTATGGTGGAAGTCCAGCAAGTGGTAAAAATATTACTATAAAATCAGGTGCATCACATGTAGATAGTGGAATAACAGATGCAAGTGGAATGGTATATCTTGAGATACAGGATGCTACAAGCCAAACTGCAACATGGGATGTTTATGTTGAAGATAGTAATCTTTCATCTATAACCATTTTTGAGAACAGTGCACCATATGGTGTAACCCTTCAGATTAATTGCACTAAAAACTCAGATTGTGGTGGTGGGTATTATTGTAATTCATCATACCAATGTTCAGAAACACTTGCCGATGGCGTAACCTGTGTAGGAGCAACAGCAGTCTCAAGCATAACAGAACAAGATGGTGCATGTACATCAGGTTATTGCGATAACGATGGTGTTGGAGAAGCAGATGACAACTGGTGCTTTACTCCATACAATACTTACTATGATGGAGAAGAGAATACAAAATGTGAGAAATCCGCAACCTCTGTAGTATCTAATGATGCTGATGAAAAAACCGGTAACGCTTGCGATGGGACAAGTGGTTGGATTAACTCAACCTGTTATTACTTTAGCGATGGCGATTCAAACGAGCAAACCTGTAACTGCACAACCGGTCCAGACCTCTACTATGCAGGCGGTTCGGATCAACTCAAATGCTGTGGAGATGATGATGCGGATGACACATTTTGTGCAGGTGGCTCTTGGTATTGTCATGAAGGTCTAAAAACTGCTGATGGTGATGTGTCTAGTTTAGCATGCAGTTGTCTTGGATATGATTGGCTTACAAACGGCACAGGCACAAATAGTAAATGTTGTGGTGATGATGGAAGTGAAGAATATTTCGAGCAATCAGAAAGTGCTGGTGCATCCTGTTGTTATAATGGAACAGTTTTAACTAATGGTTCTGCAAGTGGTCCTGTTTTATGCTTTAATGGTCAGCTGTATGATTGTAACAATCAGGTAACATTAGGTATTGAAACAGAGGTTTCAAATTGTAACCAAGCCTCAACAAGTGGGATGTATTGCGATGGCACAGGTGTTCCAAGCTACTGGCAATCAGGAATCCCCATTGGATGTGGAGGTTGTCAACAAAACTCTGATTGTTCAGGTGGTGGTGGAACACCATTGTGTGATGCTGAGAATGGTGCTGTAGAACCATTGTATGGTTTAGTAACTGATGATAATACATGCTTTGCATGTGATGTATGTGGTGTTGGTGCATTTAGATGTTCAAGTGTGAACGGTCTTTGCCAATACGATTGCGCTGCAAGCGAGGATTGCGATGATACTGCACCAGAGTACTGTGTAGATAATGAAGGCGAAGCTAATAACCAGCTTTATTGCGATGGTGGATGTGTTGTGAGAGATAGGGACTATAACCAAGCAGTATGTGAAAAAGGAGATAATGATTGTGTAGCCTACAAATGGATTGCTGGTGGTGAAACCAGTGCCTTTGGGGGATATAATCCTGGAACTGCAACCTCTTGTTGTGGTGATGATTCCGATGAGTATTTCAGGAATACAAGCCTTGGTGGAAGCTATTATTCAGCTTGCTGTAATGCAATAACTGATTGTGTAAATGCAACTAGCAGATGCGTTGCAAGTGGAACTGAGCAAGGCGGATATTACTGTATCAACGGAGCTTGGAACTCCCTTCCAACGCATAGCACACCTTACATTGGAAGCCATAGGATAAATACAACCGATTTAATTGCTTATTGGACACTTGATAATGATGCTAATGATTCGTCACAAGTAGGAAGCCATGGTAATCTGACAGGAGGTGTGTTAAATACAAGAGAGGGAAGAGTGGGTGGTGCGTTTATATTTGATGGAATAGATGATTATATTATTACTCCAGCGAATTCTTTAACCGATACAGGTTCTAGTGGTGCTTTTACTTATTCAGGCTGGTTCAAAGTTAATAATTATAATCCTACACAGGCAATATTATCTAAAAGATATCCTTGTAATAACAACGCACATTTTAATATTTATATATCTAATAGAAGGCTTTATTTAGCGTACTACAGTAATATCGACCCCGGAGGAATTTCTCATTATAGTGATCAGATCCTAGAAAATGACAAATGGCATCATTTTGTATGGGTAAAAACTTGGGGTCAACTTGGTGTTAAATTATACTTAGATGGAACAGAACAATCTGTTACTGGAGACTCAGATAAAGTTGGGACAAGTTACTCAAATTTACCTATTATTATTGGTGCACAGTGGAGTAGTGACGTTTGTTATTCAGATCCTCCCCTGCCTGAAGAAATGAGAAATTTCTTTAACGGAACAATTGATGAGGTAGCAATCTATAACCGCTCTTTAAACTCTACAGAAGTGGCAGAACTATACAACATGACTTATAAAACCTACACTCAGAACGATTTAGCTTGCGCTCCAAACGCATCAAGTGATTCAGATGGAGATAACATGACCTACATATTTAATTGGTACAAAAACAATGCTTCTGTAATGCTTTTGAATATGCCTTTTGATAATAACATTTCTTCAACCTCCTCAGGTGCAGTTAGAGATTATTCGCCAAACCAAAATAATGGAACACTGGGAGGTGGAACATCAAGTTATGTGCCAACATACAAAACTGGAAGCGATTGTATCTCCGGCGGATGTTATGAGTTTGATGGAAATGATTATATCAGCTTAGGAAATCCAAGTAGCTTGCAGATGGTAGAAAATCAATCGATTTGCATGTGGTTATATCCAAAGTCTTTAAGTGCTAGACGGAATCCATACGCCAAAGCTTATGGAGGAGAAGGTACCATTACACAAGAAATTGCTGGAACATTAAACTATTACTATGGAACGGGTGGTGGAAATAATGGTTCTTATCAAGGTTTTACTACCGATGGCACTGTAATGTTTTTAAATACTTGGACTCATGTTTGTTTAGTTAGAGATCTTACTAATTTGAAATTAAGATGGTATATTAATGGATCTTTAAATCGGGAAGTTGGAGCTACCTACTCAACGCCAAAAGCTTCACCTCTTACAGCGTATATAGGAACAGGCTATACAAGTCCTTATGTGGGGATGATTGATGAGTTCATTATAAGTAATCTAACTTTTACCGCAGATCAAGTTAGATCCATATATGTTGCAGGACTAAACGCCCATCAGCCAGATGTAATCGCTTGGAACCAGACTGCAAAAGGAGAAGAATGGAAATGCTCTGTAACTGTATCAGATGGAACATGGGATTCAGATACCAAAAACTCAAGTGCCATAACCATCCAAAACTCACCTCCAACAATCCCAACTCTAACAAACCCAGCACATAACAACAACACAATAACAAACAGAACCCCTGTATTTAATTGGAGCGCGTCAACCGACCCTGATGGCGATTCAATTACATACACAATTGATATAGATAGAACCGCCTGCCCTTACGCAAAATACTGCAACGGAACTGACCCCATCAATCAAGCCTCAATTGCAAACCTTTACTACACACCTGCATCAAATCTTGACCTTTCACCATACAACTGGAAGGTAAAAGCCTGTGATTCATGGATTTGCTCTGAATGGTCAAGCATAAGAAATTTTACAATAATTCCATATGTCGCAATAGACCTTGTGCACTCAACTACTGATTTTGGCACATTATCAATTGATGAAACCAAAAACACAACAGCTAACGCTCCAGGTCATGCAAACGGCCCACTTTTAGTAAGAAACAGCGGAAACTGCTTTGTAAATATCACTGTTAATGCAACAAACCCATATTCAACAGTCTCAACAAATACAGAATATTTCAAATTCTTAGCAGCAGCTTACTCTGGAGAACCTAGTTCATTTAACACCAGCTGTTCGCAAACAACTTGGATGAACATCTCAACCACTCAAAAGAATTCAATCTGCGGGCTTAACTTCGCAGATTCCTCTGATGAAGCAAGACTAGACCTTCTAATTACTATCCCTCCAGCAGAATCCACCGGTGCCAAATCAAGCACCGTAATGCTAACAGCAGAGATGGATTAAAAACAGACAGTTTGTTTTATCCCAGAAGTTTTTCCCTAAGGCATCCAAAAGATTTAAATATCTAGTTATAACATTGCTTATATTAAGAGGTGCATACTGATGTTTGGATCAATACTTTCAATAATATTCTTTTTGCTTATTGTCGTAATAGGGGCACTACTTTTAAAGAGCTTAATAAAAACAATAATATTCGTAATATCAGCTTTGTTTATTTTTTTTATAGTCTCAGGAGCTTTAGTCTTTATTGACATTCAAACCTTTAATTCCAACTTTTATACCTCTCCAAACCAGATTCTTTTAACAGACTCAGGTAAAATAGTAAGTGGGTTTGTTCTTGATTTCACAGGATGTGAAAACGACACAATAAAACCCACGCTTCTTCCTGAAGAGATGATTAAAAGAGCAGATGGGTTTTATAAAAAAAATGCACTTGATAATCAAAAACCATACTATCGACATCTGATTTTTGATATAGAATTCTTTTCTAACACAACAGCAATTGGCGATTTTACTTTCAAAAAAGAAGAAATATTAGATATCATGAATTCTTCACAACCTCTTAATACTTTGAAAGATATTTTATATAAACAGAACACAAAAGAAGACGCAGACTTAGTTATAATCAAGATTCTTAGCGAGATATCAAATGAGGATAATCTAAAAAGCTATCTATTTGCATTAATGTATGAATTAAGTGGTAACGACCTATCAATAAGTAATCTGTTAACATTAACAAAAGAAAATAGTGTTAAAATTGTACCCCAAACTCCAATATTTACAATAGCAAGATTTTTTCCAAATCCAATAAATTTGATAGTAAAAAGATTTGATAAATCAACCACCTCACCCTAAAGGGCAAGGTATGTTGATAAGATAAAAGCATGCTCTGTATTAAAGCGAGGTTGTTGATTACAATCTTGAAACACGAGGTATGCTTTTTTATTAATAAAAAAAATGATGAGGTAACAAAGATGGGAATACTTGATTTTTTCAAAAAGAAGAACAGTGATGATGAAATAAACTCCATCATCTCTCAAAAAAAACAAAATGCAGGTTTAAACTTTGGTGATGACTTTTCCAAAGGTAATATGGGAGATATGAACTCTTCATTAGGGCTTGAGGACTATCAAGAAAGTGGTGGAAATTCCTTTGCTCATCCTAACTCTGCAAGACCATTTCAGGCACCTAGCCAAGGCTTTCAGCAAAGATATCAATATCCTTCAAGTGAGAGCCCAAGAATTGAAAAGGATTTAGAGGTAATCTCAACTAAACTTGATATGATAAAAGCAATACTTGAAAGTTTAAATCAAAGAATCTCAGCAATGGAGAGGCATATATATGAACAACAACAGCAGGAAAGAAACAAAGGGAGGATGTGGTAGTTTTAAGGCATTAATGCACAAGTGCAATTTGTTCTCAATCAAGTCCATTTTAGTTATAACTTTTTTTATTGGCTTAGATTTTTTTGTCAAGTTGATTGTAGAAAATATAAAACCTGACATTCACCTGTTTAGCATTTTTAGTATCAAATACACTACAAACACAGGAATTGCATTTGGGTTCTTTAAGAGCAACCCCAATCTAAACGCATTGCTTGTTTTGGTAATACTTTCAGTCTTTTTGTATCTCTTTTGTTTTAATAAGAATATTCTTTTAGAAGATTCAAAAACAAAAAAGAACAATAAAATTCCTTTGATTGCTGTAATACTAATACTTTCTGGTGGAATATCAAATCTAATAGATAGATTAATTTATGGCTATGTAATAGATTTCATAAGTATAGGGTCTTGGCCTAATTTTAACCTTGCTGATTCTTACATCACAATAGGTGTGATCATGATGATTCTATTCATATACTCTTCTGAACAAAAAAAGAAGAAATAATTAAAATAACGATTAATACTTAGATGTTTTTAAAAAGCAATTTGGATATTTCCTAAAATAACTTTATGACTTCTAAAAGAAAGTTGGCAAAATTCATTAAAAAAAGACTTATTTCGTTTGTTTCATCTAAAACAAACAGTAATATATTAATACTCTATAAATACTCCTTTCAATATGGGTTTAGGCAAATACGCAATAGTTCCAGGCACATCAAAATTACCAAGGCAGGTTTACAACATACTATTAGAAGAAGTAGTAGGTAGTGAATATTTTCTAAAAGTTACAACAAATAAAAAGACTTATTTTGCATCTCTTGAACAGATTTTAGGAACTAATGACCCAACAAGGATCTTGACTATGAATTATGAAAAAGATGTTTTCCAAAATCGTTCGGGTTCAAAATATCACTATCTTCTAATAAGAGTGCCACACGATACTCAAGAGAGAAGACCAATAGCTGTTTGTAATATTCTTAGACTTGAAATATTTGTTCCTAACAAAGAATCTGGCAAAGGTCATTATCAGTTGCTATTAGAAAAGCACGGATATAATAGCCTATAACTCTTGTTAATTAAGAGATTATATTCACACAATGTTTCTAAACGCCATTAATTTGCTTTCTTTAGAGCAGAAATAGATTAATTTAATTTAAAAAAATTTATTTTTTGTTTTTAACACAATCATGAGGTTTTAGCCCTGCAAACTCAGCTCTTTGAGTTGTTTCAAACTCCTTTCTTTTTAAAAGTCTTTTAACAACTGGACAATCCTCAGAATGGTAAAAGTTTGAATTTTTTCCAGCATAAACCTTTCCAGTATAGGAAATCTCAGCTTTCTTTTTTTGAGATTTTCGTTTTTCGATTGGTTTTTTTACCTCTTTATCCTCACTTTCAGATTTTAACAAGCTCGTTGAGGAGGTTGCATTCTTAATCTCTAAATTTAGCTCCTTAGCCTTGCTTTCAATTTCTTTAAGAATAGTTGAAATCTCATCCTTATCCTCACTTGAATAAGGTTCTACCTTTGCATCATCAAATTCATAGTCACCAAGCTGTTTATCAACCTTCTCTTTTTTGCTCTCAAGAGGTTTTTCTAAATAGCTATCTACTTGAGAGTTAATCATTGGAAAAGTTGGCTTTCTCTTAATTCTTGGACTAATTCTTGAGATGGCATAAAGCATTCCTGCAATTGAAGCAATACAAGACAAGGCTATTAAAAGGTTTCTTGCTCCATAAAGCATTTCTAAAGATATCAAAAATAGATTAAAATAAAAAGCAATCTGTAAAAAGATTGAACTGGAATTAGAGTTAACCTTTGCAAAAGAAAAGGCAAAAGCACCAAATAGAATTATTCCTAAAAACAAAAATCTTGAAAATTCTGAAGAGTAGCTCACACCAAAAACCATAAGATTTATAGCTATTATACCAATCAGAATTAGAAATCCCAAAGCTAGGCTATTTTGTTTCATACAAAACAGTTTTAATAAAGGAATATATAAGTTTTTTCATTTTCAAGTAACAAATTATTCAATAAATCCAAAAAATTACTTAAAAATAACAAATTTCAAAGGCTTTAGAGAACAAAAAGATTTGTAAATCTTTTATCAGTTATATTTTTTTAATCTGATCAATTTCAGTAAAAACGAGTTCAACAACCTGTTCTATAGTCTTATTCGTGGTATCAATCCAGATATCATAATTAGATTTTTTCGTGAAATCAATTCCATAATAATTTTCGTACCTTTTCCTTTCTGATTCTTGCCTTTTTTTAATGTTTTTAAGAGTGTCTTCAAAACTTTGGTTATTCTCATCTGCTCTTTTTTCAGAATAAATCCTTTTACTAGCCTCTTTTGTTGTAACATCCAAAAATACTTTTATAGAGTCAGGAATGAAATAAAAGCCAAGCCTTGCATCAATTAAAAAATCATCTTGGGTTTGACCAATGCTTATCTGTCTTTGATCAAGAAGCTTATCTATCTCATCAGATTTTTCAGCAATCTTTGAAAGCTCAAGCAGACTAATCCCCCTATCCTTAGCAATTTGGCGCATAAACTCCCCTGTAGAATAATGTTTAAGAGATAGTTTCTTGGCTAAAATCTTTCCGATAGTGCTCTTTCCTGATCCGATTTTTCCTGAAATAGTTATCTTCATAGTAAATCAATTATCCTAATAATCTTCTTCTTTAGTTTATAATATTTTTGCTCTATCGCTCTTTTTTTTAAAAAGTTTTCCAAAGGACAAATTAAATAGAAAAATAATTATATGCCTAAAACCTTACTATCTTTTAATGGAGTCCAGATGTTTCTTTTGCAAAGGAAGGCTTTTTTGTGGCAGACCTTATTGTCCAATTTCTCTTAAAATCAAAGCCCAAAACAAAAGCGTTTCTGCAATTAAAAAAGATTATCAAGCACAATCCCCAAACATTTTTGTTGGAAGATTTGGCTATCCTAATGTAAATGTAGGTGTTTTATCTGTTGAAGAATATAAAACCCATGATGAGCCAAAGAAGTGGTCTAAGGATTATTATTCAATAAATCAAATAATAGCACTTAGAAGTGAATTGATTAACGCAACTCAAAAAAAAGATATAGCTTCACCAAAACTTGCATCAAATGAACTTGATAGCAAAAATTTTTTGAAAATAATAGAAAATTTTGAAGAAACAGACAATCAAAATCACTCGTATCAAAAAAATGATTTATCTAAAATTAATCTAAAAAACAATTCACCAAGTTATCAAAAAAACCTATCTGAAATTGCAAAAGCGATAAAACCTGCTAATGTAGAGATAAGCCTGTCAAAAACCCCTGATATTAACCTTACATTCAGTAAATACCTTGCCCCAACAAATATTTCAGTTGAGCTATCAAAACTTGCAATAACCTCAAATCCAAAGATTCCTAAAACTACAGATATTGTATCTGATGGCTCAGATATAAACGCAACAGAAGCAATAGATATCCTTCGAAAGAAAGGCTATGATGAATATTACATTCAAAAATTGGTTTCATCCGGTTCAATTGGCAAAAAAAGCCAAAGAAAATATGTTCCAACAAGATGGGCAATAACAGCAACTGATGATATTTTAGGAAAGAAATTGATGAATGATATTTCAGATTACAAACGTTTAGATTATTCCTTGTATTTTGGTGGACATCTGGGAAATTACTATCTACTAATGTTCTTCCCAGCGAATTTCTCTTATGAACTTTATGAGTGTAGTGCAATAAAAGAAGACGCAATCTCAAAGACAAATACTGGTTATATTCCAAAACATGCCCATGACTTTGAAGGCTTTAATGGGCGAAAGGACTATGCAAAAGAGACTGCCGGTGGATACTATGCAACAAGGCTATCAATACTAAAAAAACTAAAAGAACTAAAAAGAGTGGGTTCTTGTATAGTCATCAGATTTGTAACAAAGGATTACTTTGCACCTTTGGGAGTATGGGTGGTAAGAGAAGCTGTTGATAAAGCACTTAAAACAAAAGCAATATCATTTGATACAAAAGAGCAAATGATTACATATGCCCAAAACCTTACAAATAGAAAATATCAAATAGATCTAAAATCCTTAATAAAAGATAGCAGGCTTTTAAATAGCATCCTAAAACAAAGGCAATTGTCCAGTTTCTGACTTTAATTTGGCTAGATAACTATTCTCGCGTTCCTTAGATTTTTGTTTTTTAACTTCAGAAATAAGTAGATCATCTGGGACTATTTTTCTTGAGTATTCTGATATGATTTTTCTAATTTGATTTGCAAAGTTTTTAGAATTTACATTTTTATTAGGATAAACTGGTTGAAATCCATATATTGATATCCCATGATTATTTCCTCCCCTTGCCATCTTTGCTAAATGGTATTGGCATTCAAATACGTATTCCATAACTGGTTTTGAAAGAAGTTCTTTTATCTCATTACAAGCCTTAGGTTCTTCTTTCTCAAACAAATTCATTCTAGCCTCAAGTGTCTTAGGAATATATGGATTAAGTTTTTGATATTTTCGTTCATTTTTTTCTGAAATTAGTCTTCTTTTCGCAAAATACCCAAAGCCTTTTTTTACTATTCCCTTATAAAAGCAATCAATATGTTGAAACGAATCTTCTTTGAATGTACTGGTTAAGATTTCATACATCGATTTTTGTTTAGTCTCTAATTTAAAATCAGAATCAATCTTATAATCTAAAGAATTTCTCGCTCTTATCAGCCATGAATCCCTTGCAAAAACCAATAGTTCATCAAGGTTTAAATATTGGTACAATTTATCAATTGCTTTAGTTGAAGAACTAAGCTCATGTAACCCCCTATGTACAAAATCAAGGTATTGTGAGTTTTTTTCATCCCCACCGCAAAGGTCAAATATAAGCTCACTTGTAGGTGTTATTCTTTCTAAATTTTTTTGTGCCATTTTTATAATTTACATATGCAATATATTAGGTAGCAACATATTAAGTAAAAAAGCTTTAAAACATATATTCCATTTATCTCGCAGATAATTAACGATTAATCATTTAGTGAATTCTTCTTTTCTTAGCTTAGTCCTTATCACATACCTCAAAAGACCAAAGTATGCGAATTAGCAGGATTTCATGAAATCAAATATTTCGTTAGTTATAATTGTTTATTTTTAAATGTTTATCTTTTAAGACTTGCTCTTTTCAAATTATTTTAGTTTCATTTAAAAGATAGCTTTGATATTGTTCTTTAAATGTATATTTTATCTCTTAAAGAATGCAATAATCTTTGTTTTTCCATAAAAATAGCCACAAATTATAAAAAGAACAAGTAAAGAACTAAAAAATTGTAGTATATCGTAAAATTGCTACAATAAAAATACTTAACACATAAAATTTAAAAACATAATTGTTTTTGGCTTTAGTAAGTCTTATTATATTTTAAAAACAATTAAAAAAATGAAGAGGTTATATTATGTCTATTTTTAAAACATATGATATTAGAGGAGTTTTTGGAGAGGATCTATCAAAAGAAAATTGTATAAATATATCAAAGGCAATAGCATCTTATTGCGTTAAAAAAGGATATAAACATATTGTCTGTGGTAAAGACGCAAGGCTTTCTTCTGATTTCATTCATGAAAACCTTCTTTTAGAACTAAAAAATGTTGGTTTAATAGTTGATGATATAGGGCTTGTTACTACCCCTGTTTTCAATTATTCAATAGTTGCTTTAAAATCTGATTTTGGAGTGATGATTACTGCATCGCACAACCCCAAAGAATACAATGGCTTTAAGATGTGTACAAGTGGACCTTTACCCCTATATTACGAAAATGGAATCGCAGAAATCCAAACCATATATCAAAATCTAGGATTCTGCAAACCTTTAGAAGATGGAAAGGTAACAAAAGTTGAGATAATCCCTGCATATGCAAAATATATATCATCCTTATTCAAAGCAATAACCATACCTTTTGTTGCAGATTGCTCTAATGGTCCATCTGGACTAGTCATGGATGCAGTATCTGAATTTGTAGGTATACACCCAATTCTTATAAACAAAGAGCCTGACGGCAACTTTCCAAATCATCCACCAAATCCACTTGAAAAAGAGAATCTATCACAGCTTTCAGAAAAGGTTAAAGCAGAAAAAGTTGCATTTGGCATATGTTTTGATGGTGATGGTGATAGAGCCTTTTTTGTAGATGAAACAGGAGAACCTATTTGCTTAGATGTAATATTCTCAATTCTACTAAAAAGTGAGCTTTTAAGAAATCCTGGTCAAGAGATTTATTATGATTTAAGGTTTTCTAGGATTGTTGAAAAAGCAATATTAGCTTATCATGGTGTACCAATAAAACTAAGAGTGGGTAATCCATTTTACAAAGAAAAACTAATTAATACAGGCGGTGTTTTAGCAGGAGAATTATCTGGGCACATAATGTATGCAAACAACTATTCAATTGATGATTCAATATATGCTCTAATGAAGCTTTTAGAGATATTAAAAACTGAGAAAAAGCCACTTTCTAAACTTTGTGAAGAGTTCAATGACTTCAATAAAAGTGATGAGATTAACCTAAAAGTTGATGACCCTAACAAGGTTTTTGAAAAGATAAAAACACACTATTCCTATTCAAGGATAGAACAAATTGATGGAATCAGTGTTTATTCTGAGGGCTTTTGGTTTAATATCCGAAAGAGCAACACCGAGCCTTTAGTCAGATTAAACCTTGAAGCAGATTCAAAAAAGATGCTTGAATTAAAGATTGCAGAAGTAAAAAAGTTAATTTTAGATTAAATTCTTTAAAGCCATTGCCTTCCTTTTGAGTGAGTATAATTAATAAATAAGTTTTAAATATCATCAATAAATCTCTTGTGATGTAAAAATCAAGCCTTGCCTTCGTGGCTTAGTGGCTATAGCGGTTGCCTCGTAAGCAACAGGTCGGGGGTTCAAATCCCCCCGAAGGCTTTTTGTATTAGTCCTTATTTTTTTAATTAATAGAAAAGCATACCTCGCGTTTCAACAAGAGGACTTGGTACACTTTTTTGTAATCAACAACCTCACTTTAATACAGCGCATGCTTTTATATTACCAACATACCTCGCCCTTTAGGGTGAGGTTGTTAATTTAAATTACTCTTTAAGACTTTTGTATTTTTACTAAACTTGTTTTTAAGATTATTGCTTTTTGTAAATAATTACTATTCTGCAATACATAACTTTTTGTATACATTAGTTTCTTGTCCTAATAATTTGTGTTATCTGATAAACGTTTGTCAAAGAAAATATTTTGGATCCTAAATTAAGAAGTGCAAGTATTTTAATCCCTTGGCCCTTCAAAACTAGATAAATAAAGCCTATATATCTTTTCAGGGCTTACATAAGGCGCAATAATTGATTTGTGGATTTCGCTAATCTCTTTAGAAGAAAAAAGCTTTGAGAGCCTAAAAGAGCTGAAATCACAAACCTTATCCCAAAGTCCATTATCTTTTAGAACCTTAAATAGTTCTTCTTTAAGTATTTGATTATCAGTTACCTTGATATTTGCACCACACCAAATCTTTATCTTAACATCTGAGCCATAAAGAATATCAACATTATTTCTTTTTGAATAGCTCATTATTCTTTCTTTTATTGACTCCATCTCTTTTTCTATTTCTCCTTTCTGCTTTGAGAGTTTAGCATATTGATTTGCAAGCATCACCCCATCTTCACTAATATACTCCTTAGCAGACTTTTTAGATAACTTAAACAAATGGGCTTTTCGTGGGCAGTTTGGCTGAAACTCACACCACTTGCAAAGGGCAGATTCCTTTGGCTCAAAAGAAGTCTCTTTTTCAATTTGATTGATCTGTGATAAAACCTCTTGTTTAAGAGCCAAAAGCTCATCAAATGTCCTTTTTGAGCGCATCTCCTTGTCAAATGCAACATAATGCCAGACTAGTTCAATATCTGAGGCATCCGTAAACATCTCTTTTACTGAAATTGCGTAAAGGGCAAGCTGTCTATCACAATCAAGTTCTTCTTGGCTTGGAAGATGATTTGCAGTTTTATAATCATGGATTTCAAAAACACCATCTTTTCGGTAAGATAGTCTATCAATATACCCTTGTAAATAATAATTATCACTAAGCTTAATTAGGATCTTTTTCTCACATTCGATTGTAACAGAATCATCAAACGGAAAATACCTATCAAAATAATCAGATATATACTTTTTTCCCATCTCAAAATAGTTCTCTTCGCAATATCCTTCTCTTACTATCAAAACACCATCATTAAAGTTCTTTTTCCACTGTGTTGAGAAATAATCAATAAGTTCATCTTTTGTGTTTTTCTTTTGAAACTTAAGGTCATTGTAGAGTTTTTCAAAAACCAAATGTACCATTGAACCTAAAAAAGCCTCAATTGTATTTTCTATTTCCTCAGGTTTAATCTTATCAATGTATTTAAATTTATATTTTAACGGACAGTTTTCAAAAGTACCGATTCTAGAATGGGAATATGTTGCCATGTATATTTGAAAGAACTTATAATTTATAAATATATGCGCCAAAGATTTGACCAGTGTCCATAGAACAAATAATGAATATCCTTTTAGCGTAACCCCTAAGTTATCTCTTCTTTTTTTTGAAGTGTTCCATACATAAATCTCTTTTTTATTATCTAGTTTAAAAAAATTGAAAACTCTCTGCATAACTGCTCGATATCTCGCGGATAATTGAGGTTAAACATTCAGTCTTCTTATTGTTTTGCTTGGGCATTAAGATCAACAACCTCACCCTAAAAGGCAAGGTATGTTGGTAATATAAAAGCATGCGCTGTATTAAGCGATGTTGTTGATTACAAAAAAGCGTACCAAGTTCTCATGTTTAAACACGAGGTATCCTTTTCTATTAATCAATGTATGTCGGTAATTGATTCAAAAAACCAAACCCTGCAAAACGAGCGAGGATTTCACGTAATCAAATTGCCCAAAGTAGGCACATTCAAAAACTATATTATCAGAATACTTGTTTTCAATATTCTCCTTTTTTTCTTCCTATTCTACCCAACAAGTAAAGCCCTAAAACCGCTAAAGAAAGCACTAATCCTTCTTGTGGATTACTATTTGGATTGTTAAATTAACTATATTCTCTAGGAATATAAGGAGGTGTTGGGTTGTGCGTTTCTGAAACCCAATTCTCAAAATTTTTGTATCCAGAATTTGGTATATCTAGTGTGTATCCAAATCGGTCCTGGTATTCTTGAAGTTTAGTAATCTCCTTTTTAATAGAATCAACATGTATTGGCAAATCATCAATGCTCTTTACTTTTTGCAGTTTAGTATTATCTTCACTAGGGGCATGTCCCAAATTTCCTTTGTTGATGGCGTTATACTGCGCTATTTTCGGGTTTGTATAAAAATCTCTCATCTTTTTCAATTCCTCGCATTTGGTATATCTCACTATTTTTCTATCTCTTAAAAATCATAACATTTTGCTTATTTAAAAAAACTGTAGTCTTTTTGGTGTATATTTTGAAAAAGAGAAATTATTGCCGATTTTTTAGTATAATTTACTACCTTTTCTCTCAATATCTTTAAAAAGCTTTATTTCTTGCCAATTTAATCAATAGCTTAAAGCAATGTTAAAATATTATTTGTGAAAAGTGTAATAAAAATGGATATGCTCTATAATATCATATCAGAGTTGTGTAAAAAAGAGGGAATTGTTTTGGATTCTGAAGAAGAACAATCTTATAAAGAAATGAGTAAAGACTTTTGTTTAGTAAGACAAGCAATGTACGCCCAACTTTATTCTTCACTTAAAGGAGATCAAATGCATGAAGATAAGATACTCCCTAAAACTTTGGATTTTTTTGTGTCTCCGACAGATTTTACAATAGAACTCGAAAATAAATGCAATGAATATTTTAAGTGTTATATCCCCAAAATCTTTCATGAAAGTTTAGAAGAATCAAAAAAAGAATTCATGAATCCTTTAAATTTAAACGAATTAATAATTGAGAGTTTGGGAAAATTCCCACATTTCTCTCATATTTCAGAGGTTTTATCTTATTGGTCTACAAAATTAATGTTTCCATTTTATGATAGTCCAAAACCACTTTCTTTTGATCAGAAAATAGATACTATTTGTAAATATATGGCAAACAAGGTACATGCAAATAAAAGAATTTCTGAAAGTGAAAAATTTAAAAAAGTAGTTTTATTTGGGTTGGTTTTAATGTTAGTTTCTAATGAAGAAAATCAACTATATGGCTTTTAAAAAAAGTTTGGTAAAACTACTTTGCACAAGGGTGTTTCGTTTGAATATAATTTTTAGCAATGTGTATAGAATTTAGTAAATTTAAACCTTAGAAAATACAGAATTATCAATATCCAAAATATTCTTTTTAGCCTGAAGCTTTCTAAAACCTGGCTCTATATCAATCAAAATGTCATCTTTGGTTTTTGCTAATGTTAGTGGAATACCTTTCTCCATTAAAGACAGTAAATGCCCTTTAGCCATATCACTTGTGTATCCAAGTCTTGTAGAAACCCTTTTTAAAGTAGGTCTTATATTTTGCTCACAAAGACAATATACAAGACCAAAAACCTCTTTTTCATGCCGTGTAAGCTTTACATTAACCTTAAGATAATCGTTTTGGTCTTTTTCAATGGGCTCAATATTAAGCATTCTTGATATTTCAGAAAGGTAAATCTGGATATTATCAAGCCTTTCTGATAGCTTATCAATCTTCTTATCAAGTTCACAAGAAAGCTCAAAATTAGACTGAATCTCATTTGTATTCTCATTAATGGCTTCTCTTTGGTCGTCAAACTCCTCTCTTATCTTAGAGAATGCAATCCTTAAATTGCGTACTACAACCTTTGCTTTTTTTGAATCAAACAAATGATATTCACCTTAAAAATATTCTATCCTATTCTACACTCTAATATAATTCGGGTATAACAAAAGGCTTAATTTTGCAATCAAAACAAATATATCCTGCTATTTAAATCTTTTTATTAGCTGGCTCTATCTAAAATTACAGAGTTTATTACACTGGCACCAGATGTGGTACATAATTTCACGAATTGATATTTTAGTGGCCATGTTCTATTATGCCTATTAGCTCTATTTCTAAGAGAGCTTATTAGCTACTTTTTAAAGTTTCTTATTAGGTAATCTTTGAGTAAAATCTCAATCTCTTCTTGTACGCACTTAAAATCTTTTGAAGCATTTACTGGTTTAATCCTTTCAGGATAACTTTCTGAGAGTGTTTCAAAACCTTCTTTTACTCTCAAAATAAATTTAGCATCTTCAAGCTCAAGTCTGTCAAGTTCTGATTTTTGGTTTAATTTTCTTTGAATACCAGTATAAACATCCTCAAGATAAAGATAAATTGTAAGTCCAGGGATAAGACCATATGTTGCAAAATTATTAAGAAAATTTACATCAATGATTTTATTAATTTCTCTACCAAAGCCTTGGTAGGCAAAAGAAGAGTCAGCATATCTTGAACAAATTACAATGTCTTTATTCTTTAAATGCGGGATTAATACATTAGTTGTGTGTTGTGCTCTTGAACTCAAATACAGTAAAAGTTCAGCTCTTGAGTCCATCACTTCATTTTCAATATTATACTTTCTTTCATATTCTTTTGTATTAAGAAGTATAATCTCACGTATTTTATCACTTATGTAAGTCCCACCAGGTTCAAAGGTTTTTACAACATTATTAACATCAATATCAAGCTCTTTTACAGTTTTTTTAATGAACTCAAATGCTTTTTCTATCTGGGTTCCTTTACCTGAGCCATCATTTCCTTCAAACGTAATTAAATACTTAGAAAATTCATTCATCTCATCTTTAAAACCCTTTGTCTTTTCTTCTTTAAACTCCAATTAAACCGCCCCCTTTCTATCCCATTTATACTTCTAAAAAACAAAACCTTGTATTTAAAATAAATTATATTTTAAGCACAAATCCTATAAGGCACCTGGCCAAATTGTTGCAGATTATTTGTCAGTGACTAAGTCTTTGTAAATCCTTCTTTTCTTACAAAGACCTTCAAGATCAATCTTCAAGATCAATCTTCAAGATCAATCTTCAAGATCAATCTTCAAGATCAATCTTCAAGATTAAAGTATGCCAAAATTTCCAGATTTCGTGAACCCGTCTATTCAAACTTTTGGCCTCCAGACCAAAGTATGCAAATGAACGAGGATTTCATGAAATCGAGCAAAAAATTGTACAAAATGAATGCTTCTTTAAAAAATTCAAACCTTTAATAATTTTTATATCTTGCATTATTAAATATATTACCTATATCTTTCCAAAGTATATCTTCAAAACTTTTCATAAACAATCAACAACGCTTCTTGATGAGAAATAAATTCTTCATGATAATACAAAAAAACTACTTTGTCCAAGATAGATTTAGTAGGCATATCGTTATAAGTTTCTACAGATTACTTAACTTAGATTACTTAACTTAGATTACTTAACTTAGATTACTTAACTTAGATTACTTAACTTAGATTACTTAACTTAGATTACTTAACTTAGATTACTTAACTTAGAT
>Ga0334883_1001106_pt1 | contig 42420 bp, 27 predicted proteins | sample GraSluR1_MG_6_FD_207230 | JGI IMG/M metagenome (GOLD analysis project Ga0334883, IMG submission 207230) | Sludge microbial communities from methane-producing bioreactor in Wageningen University, Netherlands - Granular Sludge_09_05-R1 | ecosystem: Engineered > Bioreactor > Anaerobic >...
GCCGGAGTGGGAAGCCACGAGATAGTGTATCAGGTAGCCAATGGCAGTTGCAGCGACAGCGACACCATACATATACAGGTTGATCAGTTTATTGCTGCGGGCATTCTTGCTGCCGGCCCATTTTGCGAAGATGTGGCTTCGGTAGGCTTAACCGCATTGAATGGCGGTGGTGTTTGGAGTGGTACCGGTATTACCGATGCCGTGAATGGGCTATTTAGTCCATCGTTGGCCGGTCCGGGCACTCATGTAATCAGCTACACCATAATAAATGGTGCTTGCAGTAGTACGGGTACGCGCAATATAGTTGTTAGCAGCGATGTAAGTGCCGCAATAAATCCAGCAGGAACCTATTGTCAGAACCAGAGCCCTGTAACATTAACCGCCGCATCTTCGGGCGGCACCTGGTCGGGACCAGGAATTACAAATGCAACCACAGGCACTTTTAACCCTGCCGTAGCCGGCCCCGGTAATCACACAATCAGCTACGCGGTTAGCAACGGCGCTTGCTCCGATATGCAAAGCACAATAATACATGTTGATGAATTGATTATCCCAACAATTATAGCCGTTGGTCCATACTGTGAAACCGAGGCTGCTGTAACTCTTCTCGCTAATCCGGTGGGAGGTTTATGGTCGGGTAATGGTATTAGCGACCCTATAGCCGGTGTTTTCAATCCCATGCTGGCCGGTGAGGGAAATCATGTTATTACCTATGAACACAGCTCTGGTGTATGTGTTTCAACGGCTCATATTACAATAGTAGTTGATGGTGAAGTTGATGCATCTATTAGTGCCTCAGGTCCATTTTGTTTATACGATGATATGGTAACATTGAATGCCGCTACATTGGGCGGAATATGGAGTGGTGATGGTATTGTAAATTCTGTTACCGGTTTATTTAATCCCTCGGATGCCGGTGTTGGAGCGCATAACATTCAGTATAATGTTGTAAACGGTGTGTGTAGCGATAGCGATGTTATTTCAATTGTTGTTGACGATGCCATTGATGCAGGTATAGTAGCTGCCGGCAACTTTTGTATAACCGACCCGGCAGAGATGTTACAATCGTTGAATCCGGGTGGAACATGGAGTGGTCAGGGAATTATCGATACAAATACAGGATTGTTTGATCCCGGTGTAGCAGGTCATGGTGCGCACGAAATTGTATATCAAATTAGCAATGGCTCTTGTCTGTCGTCTGATACTATAATAGTGTATGTTTACAATACTGTGGTTGATGCTACTATTACTGCTGTCCCCACTCAATGCGTAAGTGGCGTAAGCATTATTCTTGTGTCAAACACACCCGGTGGCATATGGAGTGGCTCAGGTATACTAAATGCATCCACGGGTGAGTTTGATCCGGGCATTGCCGGTGCGGGAACCCATACTGTGACTTATGATGTGGGCAATATTGCCTGTTTCGATAGCGATACTGAATTAATAGAGGTTGACGATACTCTGCCTGCCACAATCAGTGCTTCGGGACCTTTCTGTAGCAGCTGGGTTCCGGTGGTTCTCAATGCGGCTACTTTGGGCGGTAACTGGAGTGGAACCGGTATTACCGATGCCGTAAACGGAGTTTTCGATCCTGCAGTTTCGGGAGCAGGCGACCATGTGATTACCTACGAAATCGTAAATGGAGTTTGCACCAATTTCGACGATATTACCATACATGTAGATGAGTTTATCAGTGCAGTTATCGACCCTGCCGGGCCATATTGTTTTGATGCCGGTCCGGTAAGCCTGAACGCTGCAGGAAGCGGAGGGCTTTGGTCGGGTACGGGTATTACCAATGCTGTTGCCGGAATATTCAATCCCGGAGTTGCCGGTGTTGGTAGTCATGTAATATCGTACATAACAAACAATGGTGTTTGCTCCGACAGCGACACCGAGACCATTGTTGTAGATGCAGTGCCCAATGCAAGCATACTACCTGCCGGGCCATTCTGCAGCAATCAACCTCCACAAACACTGCTTGCAAATACAGCCGGTGGATTATGGAGTGGTGTTGGCATTACCGATGCATTGAATGGTGTTTTCGACCCACAGATAGCCGGATCGGGTAATCACACCATCTTATATACGCTTGTAAACGGTTCGTGTTCTGCGCAATCGAGTATTGTTATTCATGTTGATGAAGCCGTTGATGCCACCATTACCCCGGTAGGTCCATTCTGCGAAAGCGACCCATCGATTACACTAACTGCTGCTGACCCCGGTGGTACATGGAGTGGCAATGGAATTGTAAATACTGTTACCGGTTTGTTCAATCCTGTAGTAGCAGGCAATGGAATCCATACAATAGGCTACACTGTCGAAAATGGAGTTTGTACCGATACCTATACTATTCAGATAGTTGTCGATGACAGTCCTGATGCCTCTCAAATACCTGCAGGTCCATTTTGTATCGATCAAGCACCGGTAATTCTCACAGCTTTAAATGCGGGTGGTCTTTGGTCAGGCAATGGTATTACCAATGCAGTTACAGGAAGTTTCGATCCGGCAATAGCTGGAGTTGGCCCGCAGGAAATTACTTACACTCTGGGGAATGGAGCCTGTATGGCATCAAGTACATCAACGGTATTTGTCGACGATTTGGTCAATGCAAGCATAACACCTGTTGGTCCCTTCTGTGAAACAGATCCGGTAATTCTGCTGTCAGCCGTAAGCCCGGGAGGTGTATGGAGCGGGAGTGGAATTGTAAATGTGTTTTCGGGCAGCTTCAATCCTGCCATTGCAGGACCCGGGAGTCATGAAATTGTTTATAGTGTTACCAATTTTTACGGCGGTTGTTACGACAGCGATACCATTATTATTCAGGTTGATGAGTATTTAAATCCGGTGATAAGTAACCCCGGAGGATTATGTGAAAACGCAATGCCTGTGATTCTGACTAGTAACATTGGCGGTGGCGAATGGCAAGGCAATGGAATAATCGACCCCGATATTGGAATATTTGACCCTGCAATTGCCGGTTATGGTGTTCATACCATTACCTATAATCTAACCAATGGTGTGTGTGCTTCATCTGATAATATTGAAATTGAAGTATCGGAGTGGTATAATCCTGCAATTAATAATGCAGGTCCATTCTGTCAAACAGAAGATCCCGTGATGCTCACGGCTGCTTCCGGCAATGGCTTATGGTCGGGTAATGGCATTACCAACGCAAATACCGGAATGTTCAATCCCGGATTGGCAGGACCCGGAGTACATGCCATAGTTTTTGTCACATCAAATGGGTTTTGCAACGATTCTGATACATTGAGTATTACCGTTTCTGCCTATCCAACAGTGAATATTATCAGCACCGGACCTTACTGTCAGTCATCAGGAAGTGTTGTGCTATCAGCATCACCCGAAGGAGGCATTTGGTCGGGGCCTGGTATTACCGATGCAGTAAACGGTATTTTTGATATGAGTGGTTTGTCGGAAGCCAGTTACACCATAAGCTATTCGTTCACTCAGGGTGCCTGTATCGGTATAGACGAGCAGTCTGTTCAAGTATATCAGGGAGTAAGTGCCGAGATCTCTGGACCCGATGCTTTTTGCGAAACCGATTCACCTGTTAATTTATCTGCTGCTACTCCCGGAGGTGTTTGGAGCGGTACAGGTATTGTAAACATTGCCAACGGAACTTTCAACCCGGCTGTTGCAGGCGAAGGAATACACGTTGTTACCTACAGTGTTGTTAACGGCCCCTGCAACGACACTGACACATATATCATAACCGTTTACAATAATCCGGAGCCCCTTATTTCAGGTCCAACACTCAGCTGTGTGAATCAGCCTGAAATTGACTTCGAGGTAAATATTGGTGGAGGCCAGTGGTCGGGAAATGGAATAACCGATGCAATTAACGGGCTGTTCGATCCGGGCGTTGCAGGAGTGGGAACGCATATTATCTCATATACTATAAGTAATGGATCATGCACAGCGGTTGCTCAGCATAGTATTAGCGTCAACAACCTTACGCCTGTGAGCATATTAAACACTGATACCGAATTTTGTCTGAATGAACCATCTACTCTTGTTCTTACCAATCAGGCGGGGGGAGTGCTTTCGGGATCAGGCATCGCAGGTAATCAATTTAACCCTGCATTGGCAGGAGAAGGAATACACACAGTAACTTATACGTACACCAATGTGTTCGGCTGCATTAGTACCACAACCCAAGATTTTATTGTATATGGTTTGCCCCAAGTTTCGTTCTCGGGATTGAATAGTTTGTACTGTAACAACGACGATATTTCCGATTTGATGGGTACCCCTGCCGGAGGTGTTTTTGCAGGCGAAGGAATTGCAGCAAGTTCATTCAACCCAAATATTGCCGGCCCCGGCACCCACATTATTGGTTACACTTTCGTCGATGCTTTGGGATGCAGCAATACAGCCTATAACACTACCGTTGTTAATGCAAACCCCGAGATTTCTCTGATTGCAATTGCCGAACCGCTCTGTTTTGGTCAGGCCGGTGGAAGTATCAATATTCAGGTTAGTAATGGTCAGCAGCCATATTCTTATTTATGGAATCAGGGTTCACTGACGCAGGATTTGAATAACATTGTAGCGGGAAGTTATTCGGTAACCATTACCGATAATAATACATGCTCCGTTACTGCCGAATATCTTGTGAGTCAGCCAGATGATTTGCAGGCAAATGTCAGTGTTGTTACTACTCCATTATGTAATGGCGAAAGCAATGGCGTTGCAGAGGCTGAAGTTCTGGGTGGTACTCAGCCATATCAATATTCGTGGAGCTTTCCGAATGCTCAAAACGAAGCGGTGGTTAACAATGTGCCTGCAGGCAATTGGACACTGTTAATTACCGATGAAAACGATTGCCAAACGATGAGCAATTTTCAGATGACCCAACCAACAGCTCTGCAAATAGATAATGTTGAAATTAATAATGTAACCTGTTATTCAGGAAGCAATGCTAGTATAAGCATCGAGGTAAGTGGAGGAACAAGTCCTTACGCATATGTATGGAACGATGAGAACAATACAACCAATGCAACAGTATCGGGTTTAGCAGCAGGTAGCTATGTAGTCAGCATTACCGATGCAAATAATTGTGAATTTATTCAACAATATACTATTGTTCAACCTGATTCCATAATTGTGGAAGCACAAATACAGCATGTTATATGTGGCTCAAGCCCCGGAAGCATTGTTGTTAATGCCTATGGAGGCACCCCTCCGTATTTGTATCAATGGAGTACGGGTGATGCAGGAAACATGATTTCTGGTCTTTCAGCCGGCAATTACGCTATAAGCATTACCGATTTCAATGGCTGTTTACAAACACAAGAATTCTCAATATACACTTCAGGAAATAATGTTGTGGCGATTACACAAACCGGACAAATCCTATGTTTTGGCGAAAGCACAGGTAGTCTTCAAGGGAATATGCCTGCAGGTACTCCGCTCTTACAATATTCTTGGTCAACAGGTGAGAATACCCCGATTATTGCAGATTTGCCGGCAGGTCAATACTCTCTTACCATTGTTGATGCATGGGGGTGTACGGGTTCGTCGAGCAGGACAATTTCGCAACCCACTCAACTAAATGCTGCTGTTAATACCAGTCCGGTGCTTTGTTATGGAGACAATACCGGTAGCGCTCAGGTTCAGATTTCGGGAGGAACTCCACCTTATGTAGCTGTATGGAGTACCGGGCAAACCGGTTTTCAGGTGGTGAATATGAGTGCCGGAAATTACCAGGTTAATGTTAGCGATGCCAATCAGTGTTTTAATGTGGTCGAGTTCGCTATAACACAACCACAACAACCACTCTCGCTGAATTTGAATATTTCTCCCATTAGTTGTTATCAGGACACTGACGGAGAAATTAATGCTGTTGCTCAGGGGGGCACACCACCATATTCATACTACTGGTACACTGGCAGTGGTTTTGTGAATTTATCAACAATCCGATTTCTGGGGCAGGGAGTCTATACACTCACTGTAACCGATGTGAATCAGTGTAGAGTCGATTCACTTGTATTTCTCGGGCAACCACGGCCGTTACGGGCTTCATTTGTATCTACCGACCCTTCATGTATTGGAAATTACGATGGTTCTATCGACATTGCTGTAACCGGAGGGACCGAGCCATACTATTACCTGCTCGATGGTATCACCTATAACCAATCGCCCATCGATAGCCTGTATCAGGGCAATTACAATGTCTTGATACTTGATGAACACGGTTGTGAGTTTTCGTTAACCGAAATCATACTTGAAGATACGTTCAGAGATTGCCTTATAATCCCCAATGCCTTTACTCCCAATAACGATGGTGTAAACGACACATGGATTATCGGAAATATAGGTTTGTTCCCCAAAGCCTATATTCAGGTGATGAATCGTTGGGGACAGGTATTATTCGAAGGGAAACCCGCCGATGGTTTTTGGGATGGAACCTATCAGTCGGCACCGGTGCCTACTGGCCCATACATGTATGTGATTGAACTGAATACCGGTGCAAAACCATATGTGGGTGTGGTTACAGTAGTGCATTAGTATTGTTGTAACCAATAATATGCTTGCAATTATTATGTTTATTCAACCATAAGCCTAATCATCGATACAGTATTGGTGTCTGTAAGTTTTAGAATATAGGAACCATTCTGTAGACTACTCAGGCTAATAGTGTTTGTGTTACCCGTTTTTAAAACACACTTACCCGTGATATCAAAAACCTCTACCGACATAATATTCTCAGTGCTTTCGATAAAAACCTGATTGTGTGCAGGATTGGGATATACCAATATGTTTACATTATTGTTTTGGTCAGCATTGTTGATGTGATCTATTTCAATACTGATGTCGTCGAGGTAGAGGTTAAACATTTGCATATCGCTGTAGCAGTGAAATCCAAAATGGTAAAACCCGCTAATCCATATTGGGAATAATAGTTCGGCTTGTTGATAGCTGTTGTTCGTAAGGTTTTGAAAGTCTCCAAGCAATTGACTCATGCCCGAAGAATGTTGCACTGTGCCCATATGCACTTTCAGTTTTTCGGGCCATTGCCCGTCTTCAACCTTATACCAGAAGTTTAAGCGATACACATAACCCATTTCGAGATACACGCAAGTAGAAATAAGCCAGTCGTCGGCTGCCGAAAAATCGTTGTAATCGTAACGCACACAGGCCGGTTGATTATGTCCGCCAACTGTTTTGTACTGCCAGGTGCGGTTGTCGTTGTTCAGGTTTTCGATAGTCCAGTCTTCGTAAGTGGCCGCATTTTCAAAATCGATAGTATAGGGAGCCATTCCCGAAACTTTGTTTTTTACCACTATGGTGCCATCGTTGTTATCGGCAACAACATCGCCATCAAGCAACACACTAACATCAAGTGTATAGTTTCCATATTCGCTGAGGTTGGCAGGTGTTTCGAAAACATAAGATATCGACTGTCCGGGCAAGATTGGGCCGGGGATTAGCTCGTTTACATCATCACCACCATTTATACTATACGAAACCGGAATATTTTCGAGCGTGAGCGAACACAAATTACTTACCACAATCGTAACCATTTCTTCGCCAAGTTCGCAACCCGAAACCGGTGAAACAATTTCAGAAAGCATGGCATCGGGGTTGGGCAAATCAACAATAAACACATTGTCGATGGCAGCATTCAGATTGTTGGCTTCGCTGTAACAATGCCACCCAAAATAGTAGCTGCCGCTTGCCGGAACAGTGAAGTACGACACCGACTGAAGCGCAACGTTATTGTTGAAACCACCGAGAATTACCAGCAGGCTGTCCATAGCATCAGATGCAGGCAGGTTGCCAATGTGAAGCGAAACATTCTGAGGCCAGTACATTCCAGTACTCACATAATCGAAGCCGATTTTATACAGTTTTCCGGCTTCCAGACTGATGCACTTCGAAAAAAGCCAATCGTCTGCAGGGTTTTCGTTACCGGAATAATACGCAGTATTGTTGTTGAAGTACCTAATGCGCCATGTGTTGTTATCGTTGTTGGCATCTTCGCTTATCCACCCGTTGATATCGTCGTCGGCAGAAAAAGCCATGTTGTATGGCACATCGGCACACAAAACGTTCACTACAACAACAGCCACCGTGTCGTTAACCCGATAGGTATCACATGGCAGTTCGGTAAACACTTTCAGCAGATATTCACCACCGGCATTAGTCGAAAAATCGTATTGCTGCTGAAACTGATACACAAGCGATTCGCCCGGCTCAAGGGTTTGAGCAATAGTTTCCTGGGCTATCACTGTACCATTTACCGAAAATGCAACAGGAATACCGGCAACTGCAACACTGCCATAGTTCTCGATGCGCACCTTAACGGGAGCAGGTTCGGTATAGGTCATGTTTATCGGGAATAACACTTCAGAAACTTTCATGTCGCATTCATCTCTCGGGAAAAGATTGATAACCGCATAATGATTTATTGAGAACAGATTATCGTCGAGCAAATAGTATCCTCCATCGGAATCCCAGCCCCAGTTGAAATGGAAAAAATCGTCGTCGGCATAACCGTCAACAACCCAGGCATGTCCGTCGGGAATAATGCTTGAATACCCCGAATACAACACCGGGTTTTCATTGTCGATTTGCTGGCGCAGCATATCTTTCCATTGGCCGTCGGAATAATTTGCCTGAATGGCCAATTCGGCATTCAGCGAATAGCCGAAATAGTTTTCGAATGCGGCCGGTCCAATGTATGCACCCGAACTGGTTGCAGTGTATTGCATATCTACTGCAACACCACAGTGGTACATCAGAGTGGCTACAGCGAGATTGTTTTCGGTAAGCTCAACAGGCATTTCATCCCACAAATATGCTGTTTCTCCAAAGTTGGCCGACAAAACACCATAGAAAGTAGAGGCATACTCATGATATCCGGTACCCATTGCAGGGTAATTCCAGTATTTCATTATTTGTGCCATAGCTGTTGCCACACATCCGGTAACGCTTCTGCCGCAAGGTCCATTGCTGTCTATAGGGCACAGAGCATTATAAAAACAACCCTGACCCCAACGCGTGGTAAGTAACGGCTCAGCTTTTGACCCTAGTGTTTGCATATTGCCTGAAAGCAAGAGCTGCCAATGGGCATGATTGGGTAAGGCTTCCGAATCGGGCAGCTGAGTCAACACATAACGCTTCTCGGCCTGTTGGGAAAACCACCAAACTTCGGCAGGCGGCAAATTGTCGGAATTGTGATTGCCATGCAGCGAATAAGCCAGCACGGGAGCAAAGTGCATATGCGTACCCATCACCAGAAATCCGCCTTCTTCGAACGACATGTGAACCAGCACAACCTGATTGCCGACGGTAAAACTGCGCAACGACGATATGTGTACCGCATCGCTACGGTTCTGCAATCGTGCAAAATAGGAGCTGCCTATGCGACACACATCGTCGACCCCAATAACCGTGGCTCGCAGGTTAAAACCCATGCCAACAAAAGCACAGCACAGCAAAATATTAACAACCCAGCGTTTCATAATTATGTTTTTTGCAATTTACGTAAAAACAAGCTTGTTCTACACTTTTATGGATATCATTATTCTTTCGAAATGGTGATTTTGTCAACCCTGCGTTGGTGCCTTCCTCCTTCGAATGGGGTATGAATAAAAGTATCCACAATGTTGGCAGCTTGCAAATTATCTACAAATCTACCCGGTATCGAGCATACATTGGCATTGTTGTGCAGGCGTGCCAGTTTTGCAATTTCTTCGTTCCAGCAAAGTGCAGCCCTAATATCAGCGTGTTTGTTTAGTGCCATGCTGATTCCATTTCCGCTTCCGCAAACGGCTATGCCCAGGTAGCATGCTCCATTGGAAATGCCCTCGGCCAGCTTATGGGCAAAATCGGGGTAGTCGCAACTTTCTTCCGACATACACCCATAGTCGATAACTTGGTAGTTATTCCCTTCGAGATATCCGTGTAAAAAATCCTTTACCGAATACCCTGCATGATCGGAGGCCAGACCTATTATAATTTTCTCCATTGTATATTATGTTTTGATGCTGACAAATGTAACCAAGATTTTATTGTTGTAAAAATATCAATAAATATGAGACTTCTGCGAAATGCCGTTATGCGTCTTTATTACGCTTTTTTGCCAACCATCGGGGAGCAATAAAAGTGCCCAGTATCAGGTACGGATAATAGGTTACCAATCGCCAGGCCAATGCCATCATGGCAACAAAACCTGCCACAGGCATAAAATCAGCCATATAGCTTGTGAAAACCGCTTCTACAAATCCACTGCCCCCGGGCGTTGGCATCACCAGCATCATAATCCACATGACCAACTGACGGGCAAAAATCAGAAAATGCTCTCCTGCAGTAAACAACGACCCGGCATCAATGTGAGGCAATCCAAATGCCAACGCAAGTATCAGAAAATTCAACACCCAATAACGAGCCGTCCAGGTGAAAAACGTGGCTGTAAAAGCTTTAAGCCAAAACGAAAATGGTTTGGTTTTCAGTTCAACCGAAGCAAGTACAATATCTTCGCCGGCTTGTTGTGCTCCGGTTTTCCATTTCTTTAAAAATCGAAACGAAAACAAAGCCACAATTATCGTCTTAATGGCTTGTGGGCGAATAAACAATGCAAAGGCCATTAACAGCACCCAGGCAAACTTTATACTATAGCCTATAACGGCAAAATAAAAGAAGCGAGAGCTAAACCCTCCGGCTTCATCGAATGTAAACAAACCTGCTTGCGAAAAAATAAGAAACAACACCGGAAACATCAGCGTGAAATACAATTCGTCGAGAAACGATGTGGCCATTACAATGGAGGCCGATTTACCTGCCGAGAAGCCTTCCTTCCATAAAAAATAGGTAGCAACAGCAGTGCCTCCAATAGCCGAAGGGGTAACCGACGAGGCAAACTCCCACAACATAATTACGTTGAAACTCTGCCTCCAGCTCAGTTTTTTATCCGACAGAATTCTAATGCGCACCATGTATCCAAAATCGCGGGTAAACATCATGCAAAAGGCAAAAAAGAACATTAGTAAAATAGAACTGTTAAAGCTCAATGCCGAAAACATTCCGGGGGTAAAATCGCGAACTATGAAATAAACAACCACGGCCAAACCAAGCAGCATCGGCAAAATGATGCGTGCCGGGCGAATCTGTTTTAAGGCTTTTTCGTGTTGTTCATGCATGTTATGCTCACTCAAATTATCAATTTCTCGGCCTTGCCGTTTTTGAATTGCTAAAAATATGTATTTTTATTGCAAATTCGGCATCGATATGAAGTTTATTGCGATAATTCCGGCACGCTACGGCAGCAAACGTTTTCCGGGAAAACCCCTGGCGGTGATTAACGGGAAGATAATGGTGCAACGTGTGTATGAACAGGCTGCCAAGGTGTTCGAAAGGGTGTATGTGGCTACCGAAGACAAGCGCATTCTTGATGCAGTGTCGCGTTTTGGCGGCAATGTGGTGATGACTTCGAAAAAGCATCGCAGTGGCACCGACCGCTGTGCCGAAGCACTGCAAATTATTCAGCAACAAACCGGCGAAACCTACGATATTGTGGTAAATATTCAGGGCGACGAACCCTTTATTCAACCCGAGCAATTAAAAGAAATCAGAAAATGCTTCAAAACAGCTTCGGTACAAATTGCCACTTTGATAAAACCGGTTAACAATCGCGACGACTTGTTGAATCCGAGCAAACCCAAAGTGGTTATCAATCAGAAAAACGAAGCGGTGTATTTCAGCAGGTCGCCCATTCCGTATCTGCAGGGGGCCAAGCCGGCACAATGGATTACAGGGCATCAGTACTACAAACACATAGGGCTGTATGCCTATCGAAGCGATATTCTCGAAAAAATAACCCGGCTTAAACCTTCTCCGCTCGAAATGGCCGAATCGCTCGAGCAACTCAGGTGGATAGAAAACGGATATAAAATTAAAGTAGCCTTTACCGAGCACGAAAGTGTTTCGGTTGACACACCCAAAGATTTAGAAAAAATTAAACAAATTGGACTTATCTGATGCTTATTGCCATAAATACACGCCTGGTTCTTAAAAACAAACTCGAAGGCATTGGCTGGTTTACCTACGAAACGGTGAGCCGTATGGCACGCAATCATAGCGAGCACAGGTTTTTATTTATCTTCGACAGACCTGTTCACCCCGATTTCAAGTTTACCGATAACGTGGAAATTGTGGTTGCAGGGCCTCCTACACGCCACCCTGTGCTTTGGTATGTCTGGTTCGAGTGGGTAATCCCACGTATTCTTAAGAAATATAAAGCCGATTTGTTTATTTCGCCCGATGGCTACGCGTCGTTACGAGCAAAAGTACCAACCATTACGGTGATACACGACCTGAACTATGTTTATCACCCCGAATTTTTACCAAGCCTGGCTGCCCGGTATTTCAATTATTTTATCCCCAAATTTGCAAAACGAGCCGTAAGAATAGGCACTGTTTCGGAATACTCAAAACGCGATATTGCTAAAACCTATGGCATCGAAGGCAACAACATCGACGTTTACTACAACGGATCGAACGATGCATACCGCCCATTGCCGGCAGACAGGCAGCAAGAAGTGCGAAACCAATACAGCGATGGCCGCAGCTATTTTATATTTGTGGGAGCACTCAGTCCACGCAAAAATGTACCCGGTTTGCTACGGGCTTACAATATATACCGCAAAAACGGAGGCAACAGCCTGCTACTCATAATTGGCGATGCCATGCACAAAACCGAAGAAATAGACCGATGCATGCAACAAATGCAATATGCCGGCGATGTACGTTTTCCCGGAAGGCTCAGTGTTGATGTATTGAGTAGCGTGATGGCTTCGGCACAAGCGCTGGTAATGGTTCCTTTTTTCGAAGGTTTCGGCATACCGCTGGTTGAAGCCATGTATTGCGACGTGCCTATTGTGTGCAGCAACACTACCTCGCTGCCCGAAGTGGTAGGCGATGCAGCCCTGATGAGTAAGCCCGACGATTATGACACAATTGCATTGCACATGTCGAAAATTGAATCGGACCAAGGCTTGAGAAATGCCCTTATTGAAAAAGGGCGTATTCAACGCAGCGTTTTTTCGTGGGAAAAATCGGCAGAGAGGCTATGGACGTCGGTTGAAAAAGCATTGAAGCTCTAAGAATGTTGTTGCCATTTAAAAATCGGGGATTAACCGAAGCCGGCTGCGATGAGGCCGGACGAGGATGCCTGGCCGGTCCGGTGTTTGCCGCTGCAGTAGTTTTGCCCGAAAATTTCGAAAACGAATTGCTCAACGACTCCAAAAAACTCAGCCATAAACAACGTGTGCTTCTGCGCGAAACCATCGAGAACGAAGCCTTGAGCTTTGCCGTAGCTCAGGTGTCGAACCGGTGCATCGACGAAATAAATATATTAAACGCATCAATCGAAGCCATGCACCTGGCTCTGCAAAACCTGAAAATTCAGCCGCAGCACATTCTGGTTGATGGTAACCGATTCAAAAAATACTTCGACATTCCTCACACGTGTGTGGTAAAAGGCGATGGAATATTTATGGCTATTGCTGCGGCCTCGGTGCTGGCAAAAACCTATCGCGACGATTTTATGGAGCAACTGCACGGGCAATTTCCGCAATACGGCTGGAACCGCAACAAAGGCTACCCAACCGCCGTTCACCGCAAGGCCATAGAAACTTATGGACCAACAGCCTGGCACCGCTTGAGTTTTAAACTGATTGAAACACAGTTGAAGTTGAAATTATAGGATTGTATCTGTATTCGAAATTCGATTAATCTTATTAAATTTGTTGCACAAATTACCTAATGATGAAAAAATTACTATTACCTATTGCGTTGTTGTGTTTCATGGTGTTACATGTTTCTGAAGCAAAAGCACAATTCTCGGTTGATGCCGCATTCGGTATGTATAAGTCGTTTGCCAAAGACAGCGATGGGGTTTTTGGGATAAACCTTGCTGCTAAGTATCAGCTTTCAGACAATCTTAGGGCAGGTATTGGTTTTGGTTATTATTCAAAATCGACCACCGTGTTCAACATCAAAGTTCGTTCGTTTGTAATGCCCATTGCTGCCAACATCGAATACATTTTATTCGACGATGGCTTTGCTCCATATGTGGGCATCGATGCCGGGGTATATAGTTTTGGGGCTACTTCGTCGGGAAGCACCAATTCAAATGCATATTTGGGTGTGGCGCCCATTGTGGGAGTCGATTTACCTCTCAACGATATGTTGTTTGTTACCGGAAACCTGAAATATCATTTTCTGCCAAAAGAAAATCTAAAAGATGGTTTTGGCTTCAATATTGGTCTTTCGATACGACTATAGCAATATTGTAGTATTTTTTTACAAATTGTCGTAAGCAATCATTAAGCTACGGCGTTGTTCGTGTTTGGGTGGTCCGTCTTTCTCATACAAGGGTTTTTCCCAGCTTCCATAGGTTGGATTCGGAATAATAATGTAACGCGTACCAAACAAGTCTGATAAAGAATCAACGGCATCTTTTGCAAAATTGCTGCTCCGGTTGTCGAAGTCGTTGCTGAAATCACCAAGGTTATCGCCAACAAACAGAATAACAGAATAATGCTGCGAAATGCTGTCGCGACGCATCTTTTTATCGCTGGTAGTGCTTTTCAGAAAATAGTTTTCGGCTTGTATTTCCGGGAATTTCAGTTTCCTCATGTTGTTTATTGTCCATTGTAATTCGCCGGTCATACGGTTCGACACATAAAAAACTTCCACTCCTTTATCGATGGCATATTGAATAAACCCAATGGCTCCGGGCAGTGCTGTAGCCGCTTCTTTTTTGCTCCATTCTTCCCACAGTTCAGGGCTGAATTCCCGGTGATTTATGCTCATTTCTGCCATAAAAGGCGAGTTGTCGAGCAAGGTTTCGTCGATGTCGAGGATGATAGCTTTGGGTAACGAGCAGGTATCGGCTGCCAGATTTACCTCGAGAGCTGTTCTTGCCAAATTGAATGCCTGATGCGAGCAGGCTTGCATCTCGCCCGAAAGCTGATACCACAATACTGCCTGATGTAAATAGTCGCCTGCGTGGTTTTCGTTATGTTGACAAGGTTTCTGACACGAAAAGAGAGTGGCAGCTGCAATGCAAAATACAATAAGTCTTTGTTTCATTTCTATAGATGTTTAAATTTTTATTGAACTTGATTACATGGCTGCCAGCAGCAAATCGATGTCGCGCGAAAACATACCCAATTTTTTTCCGATAGGCTCGTGGGTTAAAATACCATTGAAAATATACACACCATTGCGCATTCCCGGAAACGATTTCAAAAAACGGTTTACCGACCCCGAAGTGTGAAATTCGATGAGCTTGGGTGCTAAAATATTACTAAGTGCATACGATGCAGTGCGTGCCACCCTCGATGGGATGTTGGGAACACAATAGTGAATAACACCATGCTTTTTAAATACCGGATTTTTATGATTGGTAAGTTTACTCGACTCGAAACAGCCGCCCTGGTCGATACTAATATCGATTATCACCGAGTTCTTTTTCATTTTCATTACCATTTCTTCGGTAACCAGCATCATGTTCATGTCGTTGGTTATACGCATAGCGCCAATAGCAACATCTGCCGTGCGCAATGCATGTTCAAGCACCGATGGCTGTATTGTACTGGTAAACACCTGATGCCCGAGTTGTTGCTGCATGCGGTCGAGGCGGTACACCGAATGATCGAATACTTTCACATTGGCTCCCAGACCAATAGCTGTAATGGCTGCATAAGTGCCTGCTGTGCCTGCACCCAGTATAACAACTTCAGATGGAGAAACACCGGTAATTCCACCCAACATTTCGCCTTTCCCTTTGTGTACATTGCTTAAATATTCAGAAGCAATAAGTATCGATGATCTACCTGCTATTTCACTCATCGAACGCACCAGAGGGTATCGTCCGTAGCGATCCTGTACCAACTCGAAAGCAATGGCGGTATTCTTTTTTTTCATCATAGTGTGAAAATACTCATCGGGTTGGTTGCTGGCATGAAGCGAGCTGATAATCATTTGCTTTCCGCGAAGCATATTTACTTCATCAAGCGTTAGAGGTGCCACTTTCATTACCACATCGCAGTTGAACACCTGTTCTTTTTCGTTGCTGATAAGAGCTCCCCGGTTGGCATAGGATGTATTCGTGAAATTGGCATTTTTTCCGGCATCGCTGCCAATAATAATTTCGAACCCATTATTCACCAATTGTTCAACGGCCAGCGGAGCCAAAGGAATTCTTCCTTCGAGACCTAAATCATCGGCCGGAATACCCAATGTGAACTTTTTGTCGGCGGTTTGTACCTCGAGCATCTCTTCCTGTGGCATAAGCCCAACGTGACTGAGTATTTGATGAGGACGATCGTGTGATGACATAAGCGTGTGTTTTTATATGTCATAAAAATACATTAAAAACAGCAATATTCTAAAAATAATTTTCTACAACAGCAGAATAAGAAATGACTGTAAGGCGAAGCACAAGCTATTCGGCCAGTTCGAAATCGACCTGTTTTTTCGAAATGTTAACCTTAATTACCACTACTTTTACCTTGTCGCCCAGTACAAATTTGCGTTTACTGCTTTTTCCGGTAATACAGTAGTTGTCTTCGTCGAAAAAATAAAGGTCGTCGAGTAATGTCTTTATATGAACCAAACCCTCGCACTTGTTTTCGATAAGTTCAACAAAAAAACCCCAGTCGGTTACTCCCGATATTACGCCTTCAAAAGCTTGCCCCAGCTTATCGCTGAGGAATTCGGCCTGTTTATATTTTGTTGAGGCTCTTTCGGCCTGCGTTGCACGCTGCTCCATGTCGCTACTGTGCTTACACAGCCATTCGTAATTGTCGCCCGCCGGCATTGAGGTTTTGGTAAGATGCCACTGCAACATACGGTGCACCATCATGTCGGGGTAGCGACGTATGGGCGAGGTAAAATGGGTATAATGCTTAAAAGCCAGGCCATAATGCCCAATATTCTCGATGCTGTATTCGGCTTTAGCCATCGACCGTATGGCCAAACTTTCGATAACGTTCTGTTCGGGTTTACCCTGAACTTTGGCAATGAGGCTATTGAGCGATTTCGACAATTTGCGACTGTTGTCGGCTTCAATGCTATAGCCGAATTTTTTAACAAAACCCGAAAAATTGCCAATCTTCTCGGGATTGGGTTCATCGTGTACACGATATACTGCTGTTTTTCCCGATTTCGCCAATAGCTCGGCTACTTTGCGGTTGGCCAGCAGCATGAACTCCTCAACCAGATGATTGCTTTCTTTCGTTGTTTTAAAATATACGCCTATGGGTTTCCCTTTTTCGTCGAGTTTAAATTTTACCTCGGTCGATTCAAAATTAAAGGCTCCGTTGCGAAAGCGTTGTTCCCTGAGTTTTGTTGCCAGCTCGTGTACCGTTAGTATTTCGGTACATAAGTCGCCCTCACCGCTTTCAATTATTTGTTGCACCTCTTCGTAATTGAATCGCCGTTTGCTGTTGATTACAGTTTTACCGTACCATTCAGCCAGAATTTCGGCTTTTTCATTCATCTCAAATACGGCCGAGAAACACAGCTTGTCTACATTAGGCTGCAGTGAACACACTTCGTTCGAAATTTTTTCGGGAAGCATTGGCACCACCCTGTCCACCAGATACACCGAAGTAGCCCTGTCGCGGGCTTCTTCTTCGAGAATACTTCCCGGTTGAATATAGTGGGTAACATCGGCTATGTGAACTCCCAGTTCGTAGTTCCCGTTACCTAGTTTTGTAAACGAAATGGCATCGTCGAAGTCTTTGGCGTCTTCGGGGTCGATGGTAAAGCACAGCTCATTTCTCATGTCGCGCCGCTTGCTTATTTCGGCATTGGCAATTGTACCGCTTATTGTATCGGCTTCCTGTAGCACGTCTTTGCTAAATTCGTATGGCAATCCAAATTCTACCATAATGGCATGCATTTCGGTTTCGTTGTCGCCGGGTCTTCCTAATATTCTAATCACTTCGCCTGTAGGGTTTTTACTTTTCGGCGACCATTCGGTGATGCTAACAATAACCTTGTCGCCCGACTTTGCTCCGTGTAGATTGGCAATCGGGATGAAAATATCGTAGGGTATTCTTAAATCGTCGGGCATGAAGAAAGCAAATTGCCGTGTGCGTTCAACTATGCCTGCAAACTGTGTGCGGGCTCTTTTTATTATCTGAATAACCTCTCCTTCAATTTGCTTGCTCTTGCGCGATGCATAGGTTTGCACTTTCACCGTATCGCCATGCAGGGCATTGTGAAGGTTTTTCGGCGAAATAAAAACAGGTTCGCTAATATCGGCACTTATTACATGGGCATAGCCACGACGCGATACATCTACATTTCCGGTGATATACACCAATTGACTTACAAATCGAAACTTGCCTTTATACAATTCATTTATTATGTTCGATGCTTGCAAATCGGCTAATATCAGTCGGATTTGTTCGCGCTGATTGGGTTCGCTTATTTTAAGAATCCCCGCAATTTGTTTGTAGTTATACAGTTTTTGTGGATTCTTCGAAAATATATGTAAAATTTTGTCGGATAATATTTTTGATAAATCTTTGTTGATTAGATTGTTTTTTTTACTTTTGTTCTTCATCGTTTTGGCATTAAAATTGTAAATTCGAAATTGTATTTCAAAAAAAAGATATTATAAACTTAAACAAACCAATTACAAACGTAAACAATTAGATTATGAAAACAACTACAATTATTAAAACATTTGCCGTGGTTGCCATTATTGGAACTACTTTGGTTTTCACAGGCTGCAAAGGTAAAAAGAAAGCTTCCGAAAATCCCGGGAAAGGTGCCAAAGAAGTGGTAATCCCCTGCAAAAACGAAGGCAGATCTGATAAGGACTTTTTCAGAGCCGATAATTCTTCTACTTCGCAGGACATGAGCCTCTCGCGCGAAAAAGCCCTTACTTTGGCAAAACAGCGTTTGGCAAGTCTTATCAATACCAAAATTAAGTCGGTTACCGACCGTTATGTAAACGAAACCGAAGTAGGTAAAAACTCCGATTTCGAGCAGAAATTCGAAAACCTGACCCGCGAAGTTGTGAATCAAACTTTAAGCGACATTGCCATCATTTGCGAAAAAACATTCCAGGAAGCCGATGGTAAATACACTACCTACATTGCCATCGAAGTTAACAAAGATGCGCTGTTGAACGGTGTGAACAACAAACTTACCAAAGACGAAAAGCTTCGCGTTGATTATGATAAGATGAAATACGAAAAAATCTTCAACGAAGAAATGGAAAAACTCGAAAAAGAAGGAGGCTACTAGTAGCTGTGTCAATACAAATGAGAAAGGCTGCCGCATAAACGGCGGCCTTTTTTGTTGCTTTTCTAACGGGTTTTGGTAGTATTTTCATTGTGCAAAGCAGCAGTTTCTCTTATTTTGCTTAAGCCTGTGCGATGCATCGGGCTATTGAAAAACTGCTCATCGAACTCCGTCTCACTCATCTGTTCGAGTTGCTTATAACTGAGCCGGGTAACAAAGGGAATCAACGAGAACAATTGTACTTCTGTTGAATTTTCGTTTTGGTTATACGGGCATACTTGCTGGCAAATATCGCATCCAAACCACTGATTATCCATTCGCGACACAATTTCGGGAGGGATGCTGCTCTTGTTTTCGATGCTGTGATACGAAATGCAGCGTGTAGCATCGAGCCATTTACCATTCAAGGCTCCGGTGGGGCAGGCGGTGATGCAGCGGTTGCAGTTGTTGCACGAGCCGTTTGTAGGTTCGGTATGTTCGGCATCGATGTCGATGACTATTTCGCAGAGAAATAGATATGAACCAAATCTGGGATGTATAATGCAGGTGTTTTTCCCAATAAACCCGATTCCCGACTTAGCAGCAAAATATCGTTCGGGTACCGGACCTGTATCAACAAACACCCTTCCACGTGTGCCGGGTACTGTTGCCTGTATGTATTCGAGCAATATTTCGGCCTTGTGTTTTAACGCTATATGATAATCGTTTACCTGAGCATACATCGAAATATTTGGATGATAGTGTGCCCCGGCAATACGATACGATGCAGCAAGGCTTATTACCGAACGGGCATTTTCGAAAACAAGTTGCATGTTCTCTCTCAATGGCTTATGCCGCTCAAGAAATTTCATGTCTGCATTACACTGTTTCTTAAGCCATTCATCGAAAATATTCTGTTGAAATGCATCGGCGCTGGCTGACGAAATACCGCAAGCATCAAAGCCCAGCTCAAGTGCTTTGTTACAAATTGATGATGTGCTCAGAATCGGTTGTTGCACAAAACAGTAGACTTAATTGTTGGTATAGGTTTTCCCGTTCGAGTAGATGTTTTCTGATTTAACACCAAACTTATATTTTACGGTATTGCCATGAAGTTCGAAATCATTAATTTTTTCATACGAAATGGTTTTTGTGTGTCCGCCTTCAAAAAGTTTTAGATTGCCATGCGTGTCAATATATACTACCACATTGTTGTTGGCCAGATATTTTGCGGGTATGTAGTTTTCGAGAGTGAATGTTTTGCCGAAAACATATACCTTGAAATCGTTTTGAATCGAGAACAACACCATCTCGTCGTGTACTTCGAAGAACCCCGGTTTGTCGAATGATAACACAAGGCTTGCTCCCCTGTCGAAAACTTTCAGATAGCTGTTGGCATCGATATAGGCAACCAGATCATCGCCACACAGGTATTGGGCGGGCTCAAAACTTTCGAGCTCAACAATGTCGTTGTTGTAAAACACCTGAAAGTTATTCATAGGTTCTTCAACAAATGCAACAATATTTCGGCCCGGACTCACCGATTTTATTCGTTCGTAATAGGCCAGATCAAATATTTCACCATCATAAAAAATATGATAATAGTCTTTGCTGTCGCGGTACACAATGGTGTTTTCGCCACACGAGAAACCGGTTATTGAGTCAAGATTCAGAGCATCGTCGAGTTCATAGAATTTTGAATTATAATATGCCATGAGCTTATAGTTGCGGTCGTCGAAAAAAATAACTACATCGTCGCCCGCTGCATACGACGTGATGTTTGTACTTAGGTTTTTGTTCTGTCCATTGTCGAACACTTTCAACTGATTGTTCATGCGATACACAACCAGATTGTCGCTGGCCTTATATTCGCTCACAAAAGCACTTACATTATGCAGATAGTTATTCTGATATATTTTGAAATTTCCGGCATTGTCTTCGTACGACACAGCATGGTTGCCTATTTTGTATGAACGCAGTGGCAGATGTTCAATTTGGCGAGTGTGCCCGTTATCGAATACAAACACCTTATCGAGATAATCGGAATATACCGACAGGTGCTGAGCCGAAATATAGGGAGTAGCAGCCATGCTTATCGATGTAATAAAAATTATTACGATAATATGTTTTAAGGTTTGTGACATGAGTTTGGCTTTAATTTCACAGTAAACAAAAATAATCATTTTATTCTTACAATTAATCATGGTATTTTTGACCCATATTTACAAATTTGTGACCAAATTGAACTGAACATTATGAGCAAACAAAAAAATAATAATTCTATTGCTGAATTGGGTGAGTTTGGTTTGATAGATTTTCTGGTTAAAGATTTTAAAACAGTACAGCGCAGCACCATAAAAGCGGTTGGTGATGATGCTGCCGTAATTGACGGCGGAAGCGATTATGTATTGGTTACAACTGATATGTTGGTTGAGGGGATACATTTCGATTTGATATATACGCCCATGAAACATCTGGGTTATAAATCGGTGGTTGTCAATCTCAGCGACATATACGCCATGAATGGTAATCCTCAGCAAATTACGGTATCATTAGCTGTAAGTGCAAAGTTTGGCATCAAAGCACTCGAAGAGTTGTACGAAGGTATTCGCCTGGCTTGCGAAGCCTATAATGTTGATTTGGTTGGTGGCGACACCACCACCTCGCTTACCGGTTTGTGCCTTTCGATAACGGCATTGGGTCGTGTTTCAAAAGATAAGATATGCAATCGTTCGGGGGCTAAGTTGAACGATTTGATTTGTGTTTCGGGAAATCTGGGTGCTTCTTACCTTGGGCTTCAATTGTTGGAACGCGAAAAGCAAATATTCTTGTCTGACAATACCATTCAACCCGAAATCAGCCGCCATCCCTATTGTATTCAGCGTTTTTTAAAACCTGAAGCCCGTCGCGACATTGTTGAATCGTTGGCTAATGCGTCGGTTTTACCTACTGCAATGATTGATATATCTGATGGTTTGTCGAGCGATATACTTCATATATGCAAACAATCGCAAGTATCGTGTGTTATTTACGAAGATAAACTGCCGGTTGATGCCGAAGCCTTTGCATTGGCTCAGGAATTCGGAATCGATGTTAGTATAGCGGCTCTGAATGGAGGCGAAGATTATGAACTGCTGTTTACTGTCGATCAGAAACATTACGAACAGGTGTTGGGTATGGCAGGTGTTAGTGTGATTGGATATATTTCGGAAGGGAAACAGGGAGGCATGCTTAAGGCTCGCAATGGGGTAGAGGTTCCACTTGAGGCTCAGGGATGGAATCACATGAGAGATTCATAGCCGAAATTAAAGAATAACCAGTTTTATCGATTTTTTCGGTAAGCCATTTTCCGAAAAACAAGCAATGTACATACCCGATTTGCAGTTGCCGGCCTGCCAGTTAACTACATAATAGCCACTGTATTCGCGTTGAATTTCGTAGGTAAAAACACTCTTGCCGTAAATGTCTATAATCTCAATTTTACATAATTGTCCACCCCCTGTATAGTATCGTAGGTTTGTGTCGGAGACGAAAGGGTTCGGAAAAGCCATCAGTTTTTGGAAAATATCGGGGTTTATAACACTGTCGATATGTTGATTGGGCTTGCAAGGCGACCCATATGATGTTGATGACAGCCATTTTGCCCCATCTGAATTGTCGGCTGATGGATCGGTCAATTCAAGGCTTTTCCCTAAGCCGGCAGCATGTGTCGGCCATGGAGGAACGGGAAGGTAATGCAGCGAATCGACAATGCGCCCCACACGGTTATACAATCGAATCAGTTCTCCTTCATTATCGAGTTTAAAGTCGAAATTACCGATGGCACAAGTGCATTCGGGAATCATAAACCTGAGTTTTTCCAAATCGTTGGTAAGTACTACATATGAATAAGGTGCCAATATGGTGCTGTCGGGCATGGTAAATAAATGTATGTTGTTTCCGTCGGAAAACTTCCATTGCGAAATATTTACGCTATCGCTTGAATTATTGAATAGCTCAACCCACTCTCCGGTATCGGTATCGGGAGACGGATGGTAGTTTATCTCGTTTATTACCACTTTGCCGGTGTCGTTATCAACAAAAAAAATGTTGTAATTGTCGTATGCTTCAGCCCTGATAGTTGAATTACAGGCTTCTAATTTTGTGAAATACATTCCTTCGGGTAAGGTATCGTTGAACACATACACTGTGTCGGTAATGTCTTCTATAATAATGGCATTACCACCTTCTAGATTCGATTCGGTACCAATGTATATACGATAGCTTATGCCATTGTTATTGGGGTCGTGGGCCGAATCCCAATTAAAAACTATCGGCTCTCCGGTAAAATACCGATGTTTTGTTCGGTGAAATTTACCGGGTTTTATAAGATGCCTAAACTGATATTGAAGCTCTGCATATCTGATGTCGAATGCGTTGTTTGTTCTTTCGATGTAGTAAAGCCATTGATCGACCGACTCAATATTGTCAGTCTGGTCTTCGGCTACCGAATAATGAAGTATGGTTTTCACACTGTCGGTCCAGTTTTTTGCAATTTGATTGTTAATGAGTGTTTCGTGCAAATAATCGATTCTATTGCCAAGGTCAGCCATCACATCTTGATTTAAAACGGCCAGTTCCATTAACGGGTTATCAGGTGCCCAGAATCGCGACGTGTGATAATAAGGTATGGAAAATTCATAATACAAATAACATTTATCGAGATCCCACGGAAACATAAACCATTTTTGCGAGCCAAAAACATCATGAAACATATAATAGTTATGATAATACGTGCTGTTGTTGCGTGTAAGTAAATTAACGGCCAGTATGTTAATTAAGGCTTCGTAGTCGAAATTGTTTTCAAGAAATGTTTTGTAATTTTCGGGTTTAATACTATCGAGCATAAAGATAAGACTTTGCAAGTCGGTTCTGTTACCCGAACCTGTTTTTTGCTCCCAGTGATAATACACATTGTCGTAGCGGCTTAAACTGGCTCCATCAAGTGTGGCTTTATACAAATTACCATTGGCATTAAAACCATTGCGTTCGATGAATTTTTCATCCATATTTTCAACCGATAAGTATAAGCCCAAAAATTGTCCATTAAGGTATAACCTAACGTGTTCCAACTGAAAACATGCAACCCCTGCTTCGCGCATCATTCGAGAAACTATATAAGCCTGCATGTAGCTTTTGTCTTCGTAATCGGCATTAAAATTAAACACGGTGATACCATTGAATCCATCACCGTCGATTTTAACTTTCAGCGATTTTTTCGGCAGCACAACCGAGCCGTCGCCTCTGATACGCATTTGTGCATTTTCGATGGTAACACCATTGTGGGTAATGCTAACAGGAATATATATTTCTTCGTTGTAGTGTGCGTAAATCATGGCAAAATCATCGGGATCGCAGTCAATATAAAACTCTTTCGGCGTTTGTGCCCTGATAAGCGAAAAACAGGCTGTAAAGCAAGCCATAATAAGTATCGAAAGAATCTTATTCATTAATCACCAATATTTTTTGCATCAGTTTGTTGCCCGCTTCTAGCGTCATTATATAGATTCCGTTCTGGCAGTGGTCAAGATGTATCGAAAACTCGTTAACACCCGGCACAACATCAAAAACACGCGATAATATATTTCTTCCATCGAGTGAATATAGCGACAACCGGCCTATTGAAAATAATTCTGATATAAAACTTACATTAACCTGCTGTGCTGCGGGATTAGGGAAAATAGTAAATTCTTCGATAAACTGACATTGTACAACATCAAGCAACGACGACAACAACCCCATACTAAACCCATCGCTTGCCATTCCATAACCCGGAGAAGACGGATGCAAACAGAAGTCGCGATTAAAAACAGGTGTTGCAGCAATGCAATAGTTTGTATTATCGAAATCAGGATTATTGGTAATTGAATAAGATGCTTGCATCGCAGCTTCAATTGGTCCCGCAACCTGTGGGTCGTAATTCAACAGGTTTTGTAAGTTATTATAGAATACAGAATTTGTAATTTCGAGGTTTCCCGACGAAGGACTTGGATATTCATCACCAAATCGTGCACCTATATTATTATCGATAATAACACAATGGTTTACTGTTACCGATGCATTCCCATATCCGCATTCAATCGCCTGATTGCAATTCCTTATCATTGTGTTGAATACATGAACCGTATTTTTGTTAGAACAGGCAATGCCTTCGTTTTCGAAGCCCTCGATCCAGCAGTTTTCGATTATTAATATTGCGCCATTATGATCGATGCCATCATCTTCGCCAACGATAAAAAATGAATTTGACACCCGACAAGCCTCCTGCGAAGGGTGTACTTCGGAGAAATACATGCCATCGTTGTCGTCATCATCTAAAATACCGTCATTGTCGGGAATGAAAAGTACATGACAACTGTCGACTTCAGCTTTAGATGCATAGAATTCTGCTCCTGTGTCGCAGTGCGATATCAAACAATTTTTCATTAAGATATTTGCATACAATCCGCCAACTGCTTTTCCGGGGTTACTGATAAAGCAGCAATTCTCGAAAATTGCATTTGTGTTTTCTACTCTAACAACAGCCTGCGATTGCGAATGTCCGAATATGTAATTCGGGTTCCCGCCTCCATCAATAAACATTGTGTTCTCGAAGACCGATGTATCTGCTATTGCATTCAGCATTATTCCACCCCAGGCTTCAGAACTATTAAACCCTGCAACAACAATGGGTTGAGAATAGCTGCCAAGGAATTGTGCACTTCCATTTACAATTATGTTTGCCTGTGGTGCAATTAAGATTATTGCACCTTTCTCAACTGAAAATTTTGAAGATGAGTTTATTATCAAATCTTCGGTTATGTGATATGAGTGATTTTCGTGCAGTGTTAAGTTAGATGAATACGTGCCCGAGAGTGAGGTAATGATATTAATATCGGGCTGAACAATAATGGATGTTGCAGTGTTCTCAATAGTAATAATCGATTCCTCTGAGGTATTCATTTGAAGAGCCCCGCTGCCTCTGCCTTTTCGAATTTCGATAGGAGTGCTTAAAGAATTAAAATTAATGTATAAAGTTGTGTCGATGTATGCCAGACTGTTGTTTTTAAAAAGTCTGATTTCGACCGGGAGCTGCTGGCCTGTAATAAAACGATTGGGGCATTTTAGCGAAATGCTATCGTACGATTGTGCTTTTACACACAAGTGTGAAGTTAAAATTAACAATAGTATAGCTAATCTGACACACATATTCTCGAAAAAGTAAAGTTACGCTAAATTTCGATAAGATGGGTATTTGGTCTTTTTCGGAATCTACAAAACTAGGGTTCTGCTTCGAAATATCCTTTTATAATCCCTCTTTTACTGTTTCGCACAAACAGCAGTATTTCGTCGCGTTCTTTGGTGGCCGGAAGCTCGGCTTCAATGTATTCGAGCGACTGTGTAGTATTCATCCCCCTGCCAAAAATGATGCGGTATATGTTTTGAATTTCGTTAATTTTTTCGTTGTCGAAATTTCTGCGTCTCAGACCAATAGAATTAACGCCTTCGTAGGCCAACGGGTCGCGACCGGCTTTTACGTAAGGAGGCACATCTTTGCCCACTTTACTGGCCCCTTGTATCATCACGTGTGAGCCAATATTCACAAACTGATGTACCAAACTACCCGATGAAACAATGGCAAAGTCATCAACAACAACTTCTCCGGCAAGGGCAGTATATGCACCTAGAATCACATTGTCTTTCAGAGCGCAATCGTGGGCTACGTGAGAATAACACATCAATAAACAATTGCTGCCTACCACTGTTTTCCCTTTGGCCACAGTGCCACGATTGATGGTTACGCATTCGCGTATGGTAGTGTTATCGCCAATCTCAACAATAGTTTCTTCTCCTTTGAATTTCAGGTCTTGCGGAATGGCCGAAACTACGGCACCCGGAAAAATACGGCAGTTTTTCCCGATTCGTGCCCCTTCCATGATGGTGGCATTCGAGCCAATCCATGTTCCTTCGCCTATTACTACATTTTTGGCAATGGTAACAAAAGGTTCTATAACCACATTCTGTGCTATTTTGGCTTCGGGGTGTACGTAGGCTAATGGCTGAATCATAGTATTATTTTTGTTTTTCGATAAGAGCGTGCATTTCGGCTTCGGCAACCAAATCTCTTCCAACATAAGCCTCTCCTTTCATGTGAGCTATACCTCGTCGCATTGGCTCCATCATAATGAGCCTCATTATCAGGGTATCGCCGGGAACCACTTTTTTGCGAAATTTTACCTTATCAATTTTTAGGAAATATGTCAAGTAGTTTTCGGGGTCGGGAACTGTGTTCAAAATGAGAATACCTCCGGTTTGAGCCATGGCTTCAATTTGCAGTACGCCCGGCATAACCGGTTCTCCGGGGAAGTGCCCCTGAAAGTAATATTCACCGTTGGTTACGGTTTTAATCCCAACGATTTCGGTATCGCTAATTTTAACAACCTTATCTACAAACAGAAAAGGTGCTCTGTGTGGAAGGAATGTTTTAATGCGATTCACATCCATCAGCGGTTTTTCATCGGGATTGTACTCGGGAATCTTGCTTTGCTGATCTTTTTCGGAGTTTTGTTTTAAAATATAATTTCTAATTACCTTAGCCATTTGTGTGTTACCATAATGACCGGGTTTTGAAGCCAGAACGCTTCCCGTAAACCGGAAGCCGGTAAGAGCCAAGTCTCCAACAAGGTCGAGTAGTTTATGCCTGGCCGGTTCGTTGGCAAAATGCAAGTCGAGGTTATTTAAAATTCCCTGCGACTGAACCTTTATTTTGGGCTTGTTGAATAGTTTTGTAAGTCGGTCGAATTCCTTTTGCGACCACTCGCGGTCAACAATTACAATGGCATTGTCGAGGTCGCCGCCTTTAATGAGATTCAGCTTTAATAGCGGTTCTAAGTCGCTGGTAAACACAAAAGTGCGGCATTTGCTTATCTGGCTGGGAAAGTCTTCGAGATTATCGAGTTCGGCATACTGATTGGCCAACACTTCAGAATTGTAATCAACCAATACCTTGAGGTGGTATCGTGTATCGGGGTAAACAGTGATGTCAACACCCCTTTCCTTATCAGAGAAACTCAGCTTCTCATCGATACTGTATACTTTCTGAAAGGCATTTTGTTCTTTTACCCCTGCCTTATAAAAGGCTTCGATAAAATAGTGCGAACTGCCGTCGAGAATGGGTACTTCGGGCCCATCAATCTCGAATGTTGCATTGTCGATACCCAGTGCGTAAGCTGCAGCCAGCAAATGCTCTACGGTGCTTATCGAATATCCGTTGTTGGCCAAGGTGGTTCCGCGGGAAGTGTCGCTTACATTATCGGCAATGGCTTTAATTATTGCTTCGGGACCAATATCGGTTCTTATAAAAACATAACCCGTGTCGGGTGATGCCGATTTTATGACGAGTTTGGTTTCCTGCCCCGAGTGCAGCCCGGGACCTTGAAGAATTACTGAACGGTTTACTGTTCGTTGTTTTCTGGTTTGCTCTGTCATCAGTTAAAAAACATAATAATCGACAAATATAGTATTAATGCTTAATAAAAAAAACGCCCCTGTAATGAGGCATTTTATATTGAATCTGTATTGTTTTCGAAAACAGGCACCACCTTGTTGCGTATTTTATTCCGATACGGGTTTATCGAGCATTTTCTCGAGACGTTGTAAGCGTTTTAGAATTTCGGGAAGTTGCTTGAAGCCAATGATGCAACGAATATATTCTTTGCCGTCGATGGCGGGAGCGCCAACAACCCGTGCTCCTTCGTCAATGTGGTTGGTTACTCCCGATTGAGCTCCAATCATCGCTCCATCTCCAATGTTTATATGCCCTACCATGCCAACTTGCCCTGCAATCATACAGTTTTTACCCACTTTGGTTGTCCCCGAAATACCGGTTTGTGCAGCTATTACTGTGTTCGAACCCACTTCAACATTGTGAGCCACCTGTATCAGGTTGTCGAGTTTTACCGCATTGCGTATTAAGGTTGAACCCAAAGTTGCTCTGTCGATGCACGTATTGGCTCCAATTTCCACATTATCTTCGATAATTACGTTGCCTACTTGTTTCACTTTGATAAACTCGCTGTTGCTTTGCGGAACAAAACCAAAACCATCGGCACCTATAACACTGCCCGAATGTATGGTTACCGAGTTACCAATTTGCACTTCGTGATATATTTTTACACCCGAGAAAAGTACACAGTTGTTCCCGATGTGCGTATTTCGGTCGATAAATACATGAGGATATATCTTGCAATTATTCCCGATTTGCACTCCTTTGCCCACATACGCAAAAGCTCCGATATACACTTTTTCGCCTACTACAGCTTCGGGATGTACAAATGCCATCTCGTGAATACCGGTTTCGGGTTCGTTTTGTTGTTCGTAAAATGCAAGTAAATGTGCAAGGGCTTCGTAAGCGTTTTTAACTCGTATTAAGGTTGCTTTTATGGGTTTTTCGGCAACAAAATCGTCGTTTACCAGCACAATGCTGGCTTGGGTTTCGTAAATGTAGTGAGTGTATTTGGGATTGGCCAAAAAACTGATGGTTCCCGGAAGGCCTTCTTCAATTTTCGAGAAATTATTTACGCTAACCTCACTGTTCCCTTCTATCCTCCCTCCAAGCAAAGAGGCTATTTGTGCGGCACTGAATTCCATAAATGTATTGTTTTAGATGGGTAAAAATACAAAAATTCAGGAAACTCCGTAACATTTCAGGGCATAAGTTGCTTAATGACTTTTAACGAACTTGTCGAGAAAAACAGAATTGCCGTTGCCTATTTGTATTATATATAAACCCTGAGGAAAGTTACTTATGTCAATTCCATTGCTGTTAGAATACACGCCTTGTGTCAGGCATTGGCCGGTGTGGCTGTAAATGCTGTATTGCCAAAGGCTTTCACTCTCTTCTGTATCAACAAACAACCGGTCGCTTGCAGGCACAGGGTATAAACGAAGATTCGCTTCAGTTTTAGGTCTGGTGATGCCCACCGTTAGCAAATTCTCGCAATCGAAAGGGATGCCCCATTCTTCGTCGCCTTTGTGGTAATAAACCAATTCATAAATGCTGGTTCCATACAGACCGTTGTTGCCGTGATAGGGGCCGCCAAGTCCCGGCAAATAATAACCACCGCCACCGCCATCGTACAACAGATATTCGAAGTACTCTCCCGACGTAATAACGAAAACGTGAGGACTATTGTATTTTACTGTAAGCGAAGAAGTTGACCACGACACCATATCGTCGCCGTAAGGTTCAAGTGGCAACAGATTGAGGTTTGTGTTCCATGAGTCGGAGTGTACAATGGTTTGGTAAATGGTATCGTGAACCACATTTACAGTATTTGTGGCATCGGGGCTAAATGTACCTTGCTCGTTGCGCTGGCATCGTTCTATCTCGAAAATAAGTGTATCGAGGTTGTCCGACTCCTGCCTTGCAATATACTTGTGTATGGTACTGCTGCTTGAATAGCTACCCCCCGGACCCCAGATTGAATATTGAGAGTTAATATGTAGTTCGTCACCCGTGTGAATATTGTAGATGTCGTAAGTAGTTATGTTTTGAAATCCAATTTGGTCTTGCGACATTCCAATCAACTGATAGCTATTTGTTGTATTGTACAAATTATACTCGTCGGTGGTGGCAGGGTGAAAAGGGAAAGCGTAGAAGTCGGTAATGCTTACAAAACCATAGTTTTTGCTGATGCGCAACAGGCAACTCATCACCATGTTAATGCTATCGGCACAAGCCGGTCCCGAATAATCGTTGCCATGACTGTCTTTTATAACCAATTGAATGGTTTTTACCGAGTCGCTCACGCCAAATAATTCTTCTATTTGCACATCAACTATTCGGGCTTCTATTGAGTTACCACCCTGATAACGAAACATGGTCCACGACTCTCCGGCATTGGCCATTGGTTTCATGAGTATTTCCCTATGGTTGCGGTTGTAGAAAACACATGAGCCATCGGGTAACTCCGAATATTTGCTCCCTGTCCAATGTCCGCCATACTCAAAGTAAAAATTATTGTCGAGTTGCTGGCGTATCATACTAAATCCGAAATAGTCGGTAGTGTCGTCATGCTGATACACTGAATCGATACGAATGGGATACACACCCGAATAATCGTTGTAATAATATGTAATAATATCGGGCTTAATGCAGCGCCAGTTCTGCGCCTGCAGGCTTGATGACAGAACAAAGAAAAGAATAACAGCCAATTTCGGGCTAAAGTACAGATGTGTTTTCATGCACAATAAAGTTTACTGCAAATTACACTAAAAAACATTACAGCTTGCACGCATCTGTAAGTTTCGATTTTTCGTAATATTCCAGAGCAAGAGAAGCGTAAGCTGTTTTTCGACCCGATGGACCAACAGGGAACGCCTGTTGATGGCTCCAAGCGGTAATTTTATTATCGTCTGCATCAAGCCCATAGTTGTATGCTGAAGCATAAAACATCAGTTTTTCAGCGGTATTTACAAATTTCTTTTCCGGAAATCGGTTGGCTATTATTTCGTAGAATAATGCCAGATATAGGCATTGCCATTTGTCCGACGACAAACGGCCCATGCGTTCGCGCCTGATTTCTCTTTCGGTTTCGGCCTTGTAGGCAATTATTTCGGGAAACAACTGTTGCAGATGTTTGCTTGTGGCTACATATTTTTCGGCGTATTCGGCAAAATCGGGTTTCATCTGAAAACGGCCAATCGAAAAATTGCCGTATTCGCTGCCGGCTTCCACGTATAAAACTTGCAGCGAAAGGGTTTCGGCTTTGTCGCGGATGGCATTGTAACGCCACAATTCGGGTGCCACAATGGCAAACATAAAACAAGCATCGTAGCCTCTCGACTCGAAGAAATCGGCAAAAAACGGATTGTTCAAAAAGTATTGAAGCGCAGCGTCGTTGTTTTGGCTTACATGTTGAGGCAAAGCAATATTGGCTTGCCAGGCAACAAGAAAAGCCGTGATAACAACAAATCGCATGAGCCGGTTACAATTTGTAGGTATTCATAATTATATCGCGCCCTTTTAACGAAAACCATTTAAAGCTTTGAGAGCTTTCGTCGAATACCCCCGAAAAGCCGGGACTGTCGCCAACTTTATTTCCATTTATAACTACGTAATCGTAAGCATAACTCAACTCCATTTTATGCTTCATGTTTTTGCTGAAAATTATTTTAAAATTTGCATAGTCGTACGAAAACGACATGTCGTAGGATTGCTTGCCGGGCATCAATCCCATGATTACGGGCGTTTCTCCGATGTAGTATGAATAAGCTTCATCGAAGGGACCATATTCAGTTCCATTGAAGTTGCACCAAGCTTTAGAATTTTTCCAGTAGTCGGCGGTGTAGTTACCCTCTTCGTTTAAAGTGCAGTTTCCTATCGATTCCAGAGGCCCCAATACTTTTCCGTTGACATTTATGTATTGTTTGTCGTCGGAGGTGTACCAAAACATACTATTGCCTTTGTTATTTGTCAATACACCATGAGTCAGGTTGTATGGCCCGTATTCAGTTCCGTTTATCATTAGATACTTCATTTTGTTTCTCTTAAACGAGAATGCAAAATATCCCGATTCCGTGAGGTTGAGTGTGTAGGAATCAATCTCGTCGTAGGGCCCGTAGCTTATGTTGTTAACAACCATATAGTTCTGTTTGTTGGTAGGAGCATAGTAGGCAGTGTTTCCGTTGCTCAGATACACATGTTTTCCATAGTAACTGTCGAAAGGGCCTTTTATGCTACCGTCGAAATTATAGTATAGTTTTCCTTCGTCGATGTACGAAAATGCAAATTTACCGTTTTCATGAATGGTTGATGCGTACGATTCTACACTGTTGTAGGGACCATAAACTTTTCCGGTTGCATTTACATATTCTTTGTTGTCGCTACTCGATTTAAACTTGACTAAATATTTACCCTGTGGGGTGAAATGTTGAATAACAACATAACTATAGGGACCAAACTCGGTGCCATTAATATTGCAGAACCTCAAATCGCCTTTCATATACGTGAATGCAAATGTGTTGCTATTGAAATAGCGAAGCGAATAAGAATCGATGTCGTCGAAAGGACCGAACTCTTTATTGCCAATTTTAAAAGTATACGTTTTATTGATGTAGTACCAGTATGCAAATCCACCGTTATCGTCTATGTCCCAAAACATACAGTCGTCGTAGGGGCCAAAAATGTTACCATTAATGTTAAGATACGACTTTTCGTTCTGTTGATATTGAAAACCGAATTGGCCATTCTTTGTAACGAAAATATTATAGGCCGACTCGTAAGGGCCATATTCTTTGTCTTTTACCTGATGATAATACTTGCCATTTTTTATCAAAGGGGTTCTCATGTTATCGTAGATAGCGGTATACTCGGGGTTTTCTATAGGAATAATATTGCTGTTCTCGATGAGTTTTCCTCCCTCAGGCCCCGATATCATAAGCCAAAATCCGCTATTTCCCGAGAAAGTTCCCAAAAGACTGTTTTCGTCGTGGTAAATAATTTCTTCAGGTAAAAGTGTGTACACTTTTGTCGACTGAAGCTGAGCAAATGCACTGGAGGCAACTATGGCTGCCAGTACTACAAATGTTGTGATCTTTTTCATGGTGATGGGTTTTATTGTAACTATTTTTTCCAAAAATAAAGAAAAATATTTATTACGAAACGTTTAATATTCGTCGTTATCAACCATCCAGCGGGCGTTGTTCAGTATGGCATCTTCTAAAGGAATGCCCTGTTCTGCAGCCTGACGCGTAATGAGTTCAAGCCATTGCTTGTCGTTTTTAATGCTGTGAACATAAAACTCAACACTTCCCACAGGGGCTGTTTGTGCCCTGTGTTTGGCTTCATCGAGCAATTCCGTAGCAAACAACTTGTTTTTCTTCACCGAGGCATTGTACACTTCTATGAATTGACTGTGGTCTTTGGTAATATCGTTTTGATAGTAATACACATCATCAATTTTGTAGTCGTCGAAAAAAAGTTTGTAAGCCATATCTTCGAAGTTCCAAAAGGCAGTGTACATAAAGGTTTCGGCGCACTCCAGCACAATCAGGTCGCGCTTAAGAATTTCCTCTTTAATATTCAAATTGTAGTTGTACAATTCCTGTGTGTAGTACTCGGGATATACCATTACATTGTAATACCAGAAGTTGTAGTTTTTAAAAAGATACTCACCCAGTTTGTATTTCAGCCAGTGAAAGATGTAACTGTCGCCAACAAAAAGTACATCGAGTTCGGGCTTTGTGGTATCGGCATTATTGAATTGCGGATAGGCCAGTTCAACTTCTTTCAGTGTGAACATCAGATTCATAATGTCGCCGGTGTCGTAGTCTTCGCCTCGTGGTGTGTTTGTAATATCGATACCCGACAGAGTAAGCGCCGGTATTTTTTTGGTGGTGAGCTGGGTGGCCAGGTTCGTAAAAGTGTCGAGGGCCAGATACATGCCATAATCGCTCCAGTGAACTCCGTAGCTGGGATACAAGGGCCATGAGGCAGTATCTTTCATTTCGAGAAAATACGATTGCAAGTCGAGGGTGTTAATACCCATTTCGATACAGGTTTTTTTAAAGCATTGGTAGTTGGTGTTCTTTGCGGTTTTTTGCCGAAAACGATCAGGCAGATTTTCGGGCATGTAAGTTGCCTTTCCGGGAGCCATTACTAATAATAGTTCTACTCCCAAATGCGAAAGGGTATCTTGCAAATAGCGTATTCGGTTGCAGCGCTGCCTGATGAGTTCTTCGCCCACAAAATAGTCGCCCGTGTATTCTCTTACATAATCAATTTGAAATAATTGATTGTTTTTACCTATTACCACCGATTGGGCGGTTGATTTATTGAACAAACGAAAGCGAGATTCATTGAACAAACGAATCAATGGCGGCCTGAATACCGTGGTATTGTCGAGATAGTTGCTAAGGCTGTCTTGATATTCGGCACTCATCCAGGTTTTTATTCGGAATTTTGGATGCTGATACAGGGTGCTGTAGCCCTTTAGTTCTGCAAATCGCAGTGTGATAAAGCCGGTGCTTTCAACAATTAAGCTAAGCGATAAAACAAAAAGTACTCCGCCAAACAATATGTGCTTGTACCCCAATTTCATCAGAATCTGAAGTAAATAAACGGATTAAAACCCGATGCAGTAATCGAAGCCACGCAAATAATTAATAGTATGAGAGCAATCGCTGCCATGATGAAGTAGCGAGATTTGGTGTATTCGGCAAAAAACACTTTGTTTTCGATGTTGAGACCAAACCGAAATGCTGTAAGAAATGAAAATACGGCAGCTATTACCAGCATTGTCCAAAATTCCCTGTCGAAATATTCAATACCTGCCATATCGAAAGCAAACATTCTACCAATAAAGTCGAAAGCATATGTCAGGGTTTCGCTTCTAAAAAATACCCAGCCAATAATGGCCAACAGAAAGGTAATGGCAATGCTAGGGAACTTGCCTATTTTGTCGAAGAATTTAATCAGAAACAGGCGGTCGAGTATCAGAAATAAGCCGTGATAGGCACCCCAAACCACAAAGGTCCACGATGCTCCGTGCCACAATCCCGAAATCAGAAACACCACCCAAAGATTGAAGTATAAACGCCATGTGCTGCTTACACGATTGCCGCCCAACGGTATGTAGAGGTAATCGCGCATCCATCGGCCCAGGGTCATGTGCCAGCGGCGCCAGAATTCGGTAATGCTCCGGCTGATATAGGGGTTGTTGAAGTTTTCGGGGAATTTAAAACCTATCATTTTGCCAATACCAATGGCCATATCGCTATACCCCGAAAAGTCGAAGTAAATCTGGAAGGTGTATGCCAAAATCCCTACCCAGGCGGTAGCGGTTGACATATCTACCGGTTGCATTGCAAAAATTCTGTCGGCTTCGGCACCCATTACGTTAGCTATCAATACTTTTTTTGCTAAGCCAAGTATAAAACGATAAAAACCGGTTAGTTTATTATCGATGGTTTCGTTGGCACTGCGGTCGGTAAGCTGGTCGGCAATTTCGTGGTAGCGAACAATAGGGCCGGCAATAAGCTGCGGAAATAACAATATATACATGCACAAATCCCACACGCTGTCGAGGGGTTTGTGTTTTCGCCTGAACACATCGATGCTGTAGGTGAATTTTTGGAAAGTAAAAAACGATATCCCGATTGGTAAGGCTATTTGTGTCCAGTGCAGCGAATTTGCCCCGAATGCTTGTAGCAAAACATTGAAGTTTTCCACAAAAAAGTTCATGTACTTAAAATACACCAGCAGCCCAATATTCAGCACAATGGTTGCCGTTACCAGCCAACGTCGTTTTGCCCCTGTGGCAGCATACATCGCTCTCACTATATAAAAGTCGATGAATATGGAAGCCAGTACCACAAAAATAAATGAGGGAGCGCCCCAACTGTAAAATACCAAACTGGCGATGAGGGCTATAGGGTTTTTGTATTTCTTGTCGGCTAAATAATACAGCACCAAAAAGATGGGGAAGAAATACAATAAAAATATGCTGCTGCTAAATACCACAATCTTAGTTTTAAAATTACCGACACTAAAAAAACAGCGTAAAATTATCTATTAATCGCTAAAAAGCAAGAAACTCATTGCAATAATTTAGCATTACTCAAACTGATAAAAACAAAAAAGGGTGACACAATGGGTCACCCTTTTTCAAGATTCTATTTCGACTGATTATTTGATAATATTCAGCGATTTAACGGTAGCGTTGTTGTCTTTAATAATGCGAACAATGTAGTTTCCGGTGTTCAGGAAGCTGGCATCGAATGTGGTAAGCATGTTGTCGGCACTAAAGCTGGCAACAACCTGACCCATTACATTAATAATTTCGATGCTGGCACCTTCGGCGTGTGTAATGGTAACAATACCATTGCTGGGGTTCGGATACACATTGATGTTCGATACTATGCTGTTGTTGATGCCGGTAATTACTTCAAGTTTTACATCATCAACATACCAGTTGTCGCCATCGTTGTCAATCATTACAAAGGCAATATATACAATTTGTCCGGCATAGGCAGTCATATCGATTTCGAACTGAGTAAACGCAGTATTCGACACATCTTCTTCGGCAAGTTGCAACAATTGGGTATATGCAGCTACATTGGCTTGATCGGCATTGGTAGATACCATAACTTTAAGAACAGAAGCATAAGGAGCGGTAAACTGATCTCTGGTGAAGAAAGTCAACTTGTGGTTCGCAGGAACATTGATTTGTCCGGTAACCAGCCATTGCTGATTTTCGCCTCCGCTTGCCTGATAAGTGGCACGTGCACTGTATGTTCCCGAGTTGGCCGCAATGTCAGATTTAACCCATACATTGGTGCCTGCTCCGTTTTGGAAGTTCATCCAGCATGCCGGTGGGAACACACCTTCGAAACCTTCGTCGAGAGTATTTACAACATCACAGGCGGTAGTAAAGTTGAACGGACCTGCCCAGTTGCTGAGTCCATCTCCACCGCAATCGGCTCTAACGTAGAATTTGTAGGCGGTAGCAGGTGTAAGGCCTGTTAAAGGAAGTGTAGTTGCGTTGGCATTAACCGAAGTTCCACTACCTTGGGTAAATGAAGCCAGACCCCATTCAACAACCCATGCTGTAGCTGTTCCGGTTTCTGTCCAGGTCAATGTAGCACCGGTGGTTGTGATATTGGTAGCTTCACCGTTTGATGGCATAAGACAAGTGGGAGGAGTGCATGAAGCATCAAAGGTAAATACGTTGGTCATGTTTGCCATACCGTCGAAATAACCAATTGGATAGGTAGCCAAAACATTTCCGAACGGATCGCTCAATGTGAATCCGATTTCTTCGTCATATTCACCAGCTACGAATATAAGGCTTACTTCGAAACCATCGCAAAGCATTAAGGTTTGTTGGCCGGCGTCGCCGTCTTCAAGATAGATAACATCAACTACAATGTCGCCCTCCATTACGTAGAAACCGCCGCCGTTCCAGCCATCCCCCCAGTCGTCAACCATGTCGACAACAAAGCCGCACATGTTGGCGGGAGCACAATTGGTAGTGTTTACAGTAATGGGACCAACCCATATACTGCCGCATTCCGATTGAATGTAGAAATCGTAGTATGTTCCGGCGGTAAGACCGGTAACGGTGTAGGGGTTATTAATAACACCTTCGACTAAGGTGCCTGTACCGGGTGTAAATTCATAAGCACCGTATTCAATGTTCCATTCATCAACATCGCCGGTTTGGCTCCATGTTAAAGTAATCGAGTTCATGTCGGCAGCAACGGCTTCAAAGTCCATAGGAGCAGGACAGTCGGAAGGAGTTCCTTCGAGGCATACAGCAAATGAAGCAGCACCGGCAACCCAAGCACCATCTTGGTATTGGAATCCTGAGCCACCACCGTTGGGAGCATTAATCCACAGCATCCAGCAGTTTGTTCCTGCTGCAGGGGTTGTTCCCTGAACCGATACAAAACCCGAAGCCATTTCAACATCGGTAGGAAGTTCTATACTCATAAGCATTACCGGATATGAGCCAAACAACATTACGTTTGCAGGTGTAAGAGTGGTTGCTAAATTGGTAAATGTATGCATAGCAGTTCCGGGTTGACCGCCATTGTTTGTGTAAAACACTACATTGGCGTTCATAGGATTTTCGTCGTTGCAAGCGGCCCACGAACCGGTGTTAATCATCGACACCATCCAGATATGAACGGTTTCAATGGTTCCGCCAATGGTTTGGAACGAAGTGGCAACTTCGTAGGTTGCACCGTTTGCATCCATTTCGGAAGTGCTGGCGGAGGATGGAGAGTCGTAAGGTCTCGAGAATAAACTTCCTGCAGGGCAAGTAGTGATTTCGCCACCTTTGGCAGCTTCGTTGTCGGTAATGTACATCACCCGCGGGTCGGTAAGCTTCGGATGCACATAATCGGTTTTGGCATATTGGGCTACACTTACAGTAGCTATCAGCAACATGCTTAATACACTAAGATACACTTTTTTCATAATCATGATAAGTATTGGTTAATAATATTGTTTATCAGAGCAAAAGTAAACATAATATTCGAATACAATTCAACAAATGTGATTTTTTTTTTAACAATATCAGCTATTGGTATTAAAAAAACAAAGCCGGATATTAGGCCGGCTTTGTTTTAGGTGATATATGACAAAGTTTATTTTACCACGTTCAGTTTGAATATGTTGCCGTCAACATTAACAAAATATGTACCCTGACTCAGATTCGAAATATCGATGTTTTGGTTGGCCGAAGCATTATCGACTTTAGCAACAACTTTTCCAAGAATATTTATTACCGTGATGGAGGTGTTTTCGGCATTGGTAATGGTTATAACATTATTAGCAGGATTTGGATACACGTTGATAGTGTTGGCAATTTCAGATCCAATGCCTACAGGATTTCCAACAGTGATATCGTCGATAGCAAGCTGATAGCCATCGGTATATTCATAAACGAAAGCTATTTTTATGGTTTGATTTGCATAGGCTGTCAGGTCAACTGTAACCACTTCTTCAAACTCATTGGTTGGTGTGCCCGATGTATAGGTTAAGGCAGGTGTCCAAGTTCCATTGCTATAAATATTCACATAGAAATTGGTGTTGTATGTAGCATCCTGGAAGTACCACATGTAAAAACGAAGTTCTTTGGGAGTGGCCGGAAGAACAAAATTAGGAGAAATCAGCCAGTTAAATTCAGGAGCAGTATATCCAATAGCAGCCGAACGTGTGCCCGTGTTGATATAATCGGCACCGTTCCCGCCAAAACTTGATGGTTGGCATACAAACCAAGTGTTGTTGGTGGGAGGATCTATAAGATTGTTCCCGTTGATGCCACCATCGGCTCCGGTATTGTATTGAGTTTCCCAGCAATAAAATTCAGTTAAACCTTCGAAACCTTCAAAATATGGATATGTAGTTACATCTCCGCAACCTTCGGCTCCGGTTCCGCTTAAATTAATAGTGAGATTTCCACCATTTGTGGTAAGTACAAAAGCTTGATTTGCAGCACCTGCTACAGTAGGAGCAAAACCAAAAGTGAAAGTATAGGTTTCACCGGCTCCGAGCGAAACAGCACCAGCGCTGAATGTGGTTGACCACGGTGCCGAAAGAGCAGTGGCATTCGATACGGTGAGTGTTCCGGAACCATTATTGGTAAGTGTAAAAGTGGGTGATGTTGCGTTTTCTCCAACCATAACGGCTCCTGCAGCCCATGCCATCGGGTTAACGGCAGCAACAGGAGTTGTGGGTGTTTCAACATTGTAGGTAAAACTGTCGAATTCTACCCAACTGCCGGCGGTTAGGGTGCCAATATTAAAGCCCTGGAAAAGACCATAACCGGTAGAACTCATAAACATTACAATACTGTCGGGAGCAGGTGCGCCTACTTCATATTCTAATGTAAGAGTAAAAGGAGTCCAGTTTGCCGATAATTCGTCGCCTCCCCAAAGCATAAGCCCAAGGGCTACTTCAGCCTGTTGTGCCCCATTCCATATTTGGCAAACCAAAACCGCTGTGTCTTGACCCAATAAGTTTCCTCTTACATATCCATCAATTGATGTCAGATTTTGCGTAAAAGGTTCTCCTTGTGCCAGTGCCGATCCGGTGAAAGCCCCAATAAAAGCTGTGCCGCCAATAAGACTGTCGGTTATTTGTAGCACAGGATTGGTAATTACGCCACTTTCCACATGAATTGCATACTGTCCGGCTTGAGCAGTGTTGCTTTTTTGCGCAGCGGGATTTCCGGTAATCATCAGCCAGCCGTTGGGCATTTCTCCTAAACCGGCAAACCCTAAGGTGTTGTTCCAAGTTTCGAAACCATTGTTGTCGGTTCCTGTTCCTTTCATACCGTTAGGCATTTCTGTTGAAAGCTTCATCGGTCTGTCGTTAGACGACAATTTAAAATTCTGTTTCACAACGCTTTGGCCAAAAACCAAGGCAGTGCATGCTACCAGCATGATTCCAAGTACTAATTTTTTCATTGAATTTTGTTTTTTAAAGGTGAATAATACAAGTTGAACAAAATATATTTATTTATGAACAATTGTTCCATTTCGATTAACGCAACAATTCTGTAAAAGGTTGCACGATATTCGTAATTTGATTTTATTTCTCTCATTCTTCTAATTAAGATAATTACGACAGATATTTTTTTCGGTTGAACACACTTTGTAATTTCATCTTAATTACCCCAAACACAGCCTCTTTCACAATTCCTTTAGTCATTTTTGAACTACCCAGTTTACGCTCGGTAAATATAATAGGTATTTCTATAATATGAAATTTTAATAGCCAGGTTTTAAATTTCATTTCAATCTGAAATGCATAACCTATCATTCTGATATTATCAAGATTAATGGTTTCAAGAACTTTACGCCTGTAGCCAACAAAACCGGCAGTGGTATCGCTTATTTTCATTCCCGTAATAATCTGTACATATTTCGATGCAAAATACGAAAGCAATACTCGGCTCATGGGCCAGTTTACCACATTCACCCCCGATTTGTAGCGAGAACCAACGGCCATGTCGGCAGCCTGATTGGCGCATGCATCATACAATCTAATCAAATCGTCGGGGTTGTGCGAAAAGTCGGCATCCATTTCGAAAATATACTCATAGTTGCGTTGCAGAGCCCATTTAAAACCGGTGATATAGGCTGTTCCCAAACCCAGCTTGCCTTTCCGTTCAAGAAGAAACAGTCGGTCGCTGCGGCTATGCATCATCGATTTTACCACATCGGCTGTGCCGTCGGGCGATCCGTCATCAATAATAAGAATATCGAAATCAGGTTCTAGGCTCAATACTTTATCGATGATTAAGGTAATATTCTCAATCTCGTTGTAAGTAGGTATTATAACCAGTCGTTCGGCCACTGTATTAATTGAAATATTTTGTGCGAATATAGAAAAAGCATTTATATTATATTGAATAAATTGCTTATTTAACAAATATTTAATGACAACGAAGGGTGTAAGTCCCTGGTAATTAGGGGCAAATGATTTTTTATTAAAAAAAACATAAAATATTTGGTAAAATGTAAAAAGGGATATTATCTTTGCCGTCCCGAAAGCGGGGGAAGTTCTTTGGATTAATGAAACAAGTGAGGAAAAGGAACCTAGCGATAAATTGG
>Ga0334883_1001107_pt1 | contig 42401 bp, 29 predicted proteins | sample GraSluR1_MG_6_FD_207230 | JGI IMG/M metagenome (GOLD analysis project Ga0334883, IMG submission 207230) | Sludge microbial communities from methane-producing bioreactor in Wageningen University, Netherlands - Granular Sludge_09_05-R1 | ecosystem: Engineered > Bioreactor > Anaerobic >...
TCGCTGATGTTGGGACTGCTGGTGCTGCCGGTTGTTATCTGCGCCAGCGAGGAGGCGATCCGCGGTGTGCCGCAGACCTACAAGGAGGCGTCGCTGGCGCTCGGTGCGGGTCGTTTTCGGACATTCGCCACCGTGACATTTCCGGCGGCGCTGCCGGGCATACTTACGGGCATCATTCTGAGTCTCAGCCGCGCTGCCGGCGAAACGGCTCCTATTCTCTTCACAGGAGCTGTTTTTCTTGGTCCGATCCCGAATTCGCTTTTTGACAAGACGCGTGCTCTGTCTTACGCCAGCTACGGTATCGCCACGGGCGACAAGGTCGGCATGACCATGCCTCATCAGCAGTATGGCGTGGTTATGACGCTTATCGCCCTGGTCTTGTGTCTGAACCTCGCTGCGATCGCCATTCGGTGGCGCATCAGCAGAAAGCTGAAAGGATACTGATGAACAGCAGTCAACACATACCGAAGAGCCGCCAGGATGACTCGGGACAGCCGCACCTGAAGGTGCAGGTTTATCGCAGCGACGAGTCGCCGGATCGGCGGCAGTCTCAGGGCACGGGCGGCAATGCGGCTTCGGCGGTGATACACTCGGAGGATTTTTCGTTCTATTACGGCGACAAGGCCGGCGTCAGAGGCATCAGCATGGACATTCGGCCTCAGGCTGTCACGGCGATCATAGGTCCGAGCGGCTGCGGCAAGAGCACGTTTTTGCGTTGTATTAACCGCATGAACGATCTGATCCCGCACACGCGGGCCGAGGGTCTTCTGGCGGTCAATGGAGTGAACGTTTACGACCGCAACGTCAATCTGGTTAACCTCCGTCAGCAGGTGGGGATGGTTTTTCAGAAGCCCAACCCCTTCGCAAAGAGCATCTACGAAAACGTGGCTTATGGTCCGCGTTTACAAGGCGGCCGACGGCGGCCAGACCTCAACGACTGGGTAGAACAGTGCCTCAGGGACGCTGCGCTTTGGGAGGAGGTCAAGGACGATCTGCACAAGTCGGCGCTGGCTCTGTCGGGCGGTCAGCAGCAGCGATTGTGTATCGCCCGGACCTTGGCTACAAGGCCCCGGGTCGTGCTGATGGACGAGCCCTGCTCTGCGCTGGATCCGGTGGCAACCGCCAAGATCGAGGATCTGATAGGCGAACTCAAGCAGACTTATACGATTGTGATTGTTACGCACAACATGCAGCAGGCGGCGCGTGTCAGCGAGATGACGGCCTTTTTCTGCTTAGGCGAACTGATCGAATACGGCCGCACGAGCAACATATTCACGAATCCTGCGAGCAAACAAACCGAAGACTATATCACCGGCCGATTCGGCTGATCGGAGGCGGCATGTCCGAACATCTCATACGTGCTATAGAGAAGCTCAAGAGCAAACTTGTCAGGCTCTGCACTACGGTGGAGGACCGTCTGTCCCGCGCGGTTCAGTCGCTGTGCAAGATGGACGCAAGGGCCGCTCGCGACGTCATAGACGGGGATGCCGTCATCGACAACATGGAAGTTGACGTCGAAGAGGAATGTCTGAAGATACTTGCGCTCTATCAGCCCGTCGCGATCGACCTGCGGTTCATAATTACCGCTCTGAAGATAAACAACGACCTGGAGCGTATCGGCGACCTTGCCGTTAATATCGCCGAGCGGTGCGAATCGCTTGCCAGGCACGCGGAGCGTATGGAGATTCCGTTCGATTTCGAGGCAATGGCCGAGAAGACCCGGGCCATGCTGCGCGGCAGCATAGACGCGCTGATCCGGATGGACGTTTCCGCTGCGCACAAGGTGCTGCTTGCAGATGACGAAGTCGACGCCCTGAACCAGGGCATGTTCGAGAAGGCTCGTGTTCTGCTCCAGGAGTCGCCCGAAATCGCCGACGATATTATACAGTTTTTGTCGGTGTCGCGTCATCTGGAGCGCATCGGCGATCACGCCACGAATATCGCCGAGGACGTCATCTACATGGCCCAGGGTCGAATTGTCCGGCACCACCCCGACACTCTCATCGAGTAACACTTATTTGGCTCTCAGGCCGTTCGGAAGCGGCGCAGGCATTCAAGAAGCGCCTGCATGTCGGGCGGCAGCGGCGCCTCGAAAGTCATCGGCTGCTTTGTGGCGGGGTGTCTGATCTGCAGGCGCCAGGCGTGCAGGGCTGGGCGGGCGATGATCGGCTCGGCTACGTCGGCCTGGCGGTCCTCGATCTGCCAGGCGTAGACGATTTTTCCGCCGTACATATCGTCGGCGACGATTGGATGTTTCAAGTGCGCCATATGCACGCGAAGCTGGTGCGTTCGGCCGGTCCTGGGAGAGAGCTTGACGAGTGCAAAGCCGCGGAACTCCTCCAGGACTTCGTAGAAAGTAATCGCCTCCTTGCCGTCGGCCCGAATGGCACATTTTTCGCGCTGGTGCGGATGCACGCCCATCGGCAGATCGATGCAGTCGGCCGTCAGTTCCGGCACGCCGTGCACAATCGCCAGATATGTCTTCTGCGTAGAGCGGTCGGCGAACTGCCGCGATATCTTCCAGTGGGCATGATCGGTCTTGGCTACAATTATGACGCCGGTGGTGTTTTTGTCCAGACGGTGCACAATACCAGGCCGGTAGTCGGCGTTGACGCTCGAAAGCGTCTCGGCATGATACACCAGACCGTTTACCAACGTTCCGCTCTTGTAGCCCCGCGCCGGATGCACGATAAGGTTCGCCTGCTTGTTGACGACGATTACATCTTCGTCTTCATACAGGATATCCAGCGGAATATCTTCGGGCAGTATCTCGCGAATTTCGCGAGGAGGCAGGATCAAGTCTATTTCGTCCCGCGGATTGAGCTTGTGGCTGGGCTTGGCGGGATGGCCGTTGACGTTGACGCCCTGTTCCTTGATGAGCTTTTGAAGGCGCGATCGGCTGAAATGATTGAAACGTCCGCAAAGATACTTGTCAAGTCGGCGGAACTTCAGGTTCGTGCCCACTCGAAAGCGAAGATGCTCGCCCTCGGTCTCTTCGTCGTCGTCCGTAGGCAGGATTTCGATATCCGCATCATCTACCAGCGGCGTTTCGGTGTCGACGAATTCGGGCTGATCATGAGATTTCTCGTCGGAGGCACCCATCAGCTACATATCGTCGGAAGATTCATCCGCCTGCCCGGACGTCGGCGGCGCCTCTTCGTTCGCGGCTTCGGGTTGAGGCACTTCGCTCGGCGGGGCATCCTGCGGCGGCAATATCTCGACTGTGTCCGTTGGCGGCGCATCGCCTATGACAATGTCTTGCGCCGGCTGCGGAATCGTGATCGGCGAAATCGTGGTCTCCGGCTCGGGCATAGGCGCCGGTTTGGAGACGAACACGAACTGCATTCTGTTGTCGGCCATGTTATCCAGTCGCTGCTGAGCCTGCACGGGGAACACGGTAGCGGCAAGGTCCGGATCGGAAATGATACGGTTATAGATCTCTTCAGCTTCGATATAGTTGCCGACCTCTTCGGCACAGAGTCCTATTCCGAAGCGAGCCATCGCCGCCAGCGTCGGGTTGCCTTCGGTCAGCGGCAGCGCCCTCTCGTAGGCCTGGCGAGCTTCCTTGACGCGCTGTTCGATTATCTCTGCGTCCAGCTCCGCGGGCCTGTAGTGCAAGTCCGTCCGCAGCGCTTCGGCGTGCTTGATCAAGAGCAGGGCCGAAGCCTTTGGCGCTTTCGACTCGTTGACGGCCATTTCGAGACGGTTGGCGGCGATCATTATGGCGTCGCCGCTGTCCATATCCTGCTGCTGATCGCGGACCACGTTAAGCCGCGTGGCGCCAAGCTGTTCTATGAGCATGACCGCCTCGGACTGCCGCTGGTGGCGAGATTCGCTCCGCATGCTCTTGCCGTACACATAAACGACCACAGCGGCGGCAATCAGCACCACCCCTATGATCGTTCTGGCGTTTCGCCGGCAGAAATCCGGGAAATGTGCGACCCAGTCGGCCAGTTCGTTTGTTTTTAATTCATGGCGATGTTCCGAGTCCATTTGATCTCTCTCAAAAACCTAATCTTGCGCTTATGGCAATTCGCTGTTATACAGGCATCGAATATCGTCCGATGAACAGTATACTACGCGCTTTATCCTTAGTTGTAAAGCTTTTACCTTGCAATAGTTCGACGCGGATTGTAAAATTCCATGTTTGCACTCGCCAGACTCGTACAGACCGCACTCGGCCTGAACAGAGGCCCGGAAGACAGGGAAACCCCATGCATGCGCACCTGCCAAACGCCAACCTCAGCTTGAGGCGGACGATCTTATCGGCCGCTCTTGTCGCCGTGGTTTGGCCGGCGGCGGCGTTTGCGCAGATGGACGCCACCCGGCACATCACGCTGGACGAAATCCGCACCGACATGGAAGCCTGGTGCCTGACCGTACTGGAAGGTACGCGGGTAGAGCGTTTTGGGCTCAGAATTATTAGCATCGTCCGCAATTATGAGCCGCATCGCGACGCCATCCTCGTTGTGGGTACCGATGAACGATTCATTCATGCCGGGGCCATTCACGGCTGCAGCGGTTCTCCGGTCTATATCGACGGGCGCATGGCCGGGGCGCTGGCGGCCGGCTGGGACGGCGCGAAGGACCCCCTGTACCTCGTAACTCCGATCGAGGAGATGTTGGCCATCGGCACGGCGCCCGTCGCCGGCGATACAGCCTGGGCCTCCGCTGTCGACATGTCGCAACCCATAGACCTGACGGCGGTCCGACAAGCACTCTATGGCGATCCCGGCGACACACAACTGCCGGTGGCAACCTCACTTCCGGCGTCAGTATGCAAGGAACTCGCGCCGCAAATGGCGGCTTTGGGCATGAACCCGATCCCCGCCGGAACGGCTCCTCTTTCCGGCGAGGACACAGCCGACGCCGGCTACGAACCGGGCGGCGTACTTGCCGTCCCGCTCATAAGCGGCGATATCGCGATGGCGCCGATCGGCACAGTAACGGAAGTCAGCGGCAACACGGTGTATGGTTTTGGACACCACTTTACCGGCATCGGACCGGTGGATCTTCCGATGGCCGCTGGCACCGTGCACACTGTCGTTGCAGGGCTCCTGCAGGCGACGAAGTTCGCCACGCCGGGCGCAATCAGGGGCGCCGTGCGCTTCGACGAGGCCGCGGGCATACTCGGCCAAATAGACGCAGCAGCCAAGACGATCCCGCTCCGCATACGCATCGACCGCTACAACGACCCTCGACAAAGGACATATGACTGCCGCCTTGCCGTCGAGCGGCTCCGTACACCGCTGATTCTGCAATCGGCCATAACCGCGGCAATCGCCATGCGCGGCTCACTGCCGCCCGAACACACCATCAGATACAAAGGCATCATTGTGGCTCAAGGTTTCGAGCCCATCGCGTTCGAGAACGTTTCTTCGGGAGAAAGCTACGGTGAAGTCGGCGCAGAGGCACTGAGTGTCGTCGCCCTGCTGATGAACAATCCGTATTCGGCCGTCGACATTGCCTCGGTGGACTTCGACATCAGAGTCGCACCCGTCAACACCCGCTCGACAATCCGAACCGTAAGCCTGTCCGATAGCCGAGTCAAGCCCGGGCAGACACTCGCCGCCTCGGTCGTGCTACAATCCTACATGTCGCAGATGTTTCATCACAGTCTCAATATTACCGTCCCAGCCGACCTGCGGCCCGGCCAATACGAAGTAACCATCGCCGGAGCATATGAATACGAGAAGTTCGTCAGGAAGACAGCTCCCCACAAGTTCACCGCGTGGGATCTGCCGACGCTGGTCGAAACATTGGGCAGCCTGCTTACTATGCGCCGCGACCGCCTCTACATGGTAATGTCGCTGCCGGCCGACGGGCTGGCGATCAAGAGAGCCGAACTTCCGATGCTGCCCGCATCGAAGGCCGTTCTCCTCAGCGACGATAAACGAACCATTCCGGCGCAGAAATACGGGCGATGGATAGAGAACAGCGTTCCTACCGACACCGTCGTCCTCGGCGGCAGGACCATAAGAATAACGGTCGTCGAGTAAGCTCAGAGGATACCACATGAAGCATTCTACTTTGAAAACACTCCTTCTGGTCGGCGCGGTTCTTATCAGCACTGGCCACGCTCCTGCTGTCACCACCGTCGTAACGCGCCACGTCCGCGCCGCCGACTTCCTTGCAGGACAAGCCGAGGGGACAGTCATCGACTCCGAAGGGACAATAACGCTCGCTCCGGCAACCCTTCACGTTGAAATGGACGCACTTCTGAAGAACGTCTGGAGCATCAATGCGCTTGTCGCCGACGGGGCGGGGGGAGTCTACTGCGGAACCAGTCCCAACGGCGATATCATCCGCTATGCCGACGGCGCGGCCAAGATCATTTACAGCGCAGTGCCCGCGGTGATTGCAAACAGCGAAATCGGCGACCCCAACGCTGTCGAGTACTTTGCCAACGAACACGTCTTCGCCCTGGCGCTGGATTCGCAGGATCGCCTGCTGGCCGGCATCAGCGGACGCAACTGTCGCCTCATTCGGATAAGCAGCGATGGCGTCGAGACCCTGTTCTGTGATCCTGACGCAACCTACATCTTCGCCATCGTAACCGACCGCGACGACAACATATATCTCGGCACCGGCCCCAACGGCCTCATCTACAAAATCGACGCAGCCGGAGCAAACGCTCAGCGGATCTATGACGCCCGTGACAACAGCATTCTGTCACTGGCGCTGGCCGATGACGGTACGCTGTATGCAGGCGGCGACCAGCGCGGCCTCGTCTACAAGATCGATCCGGCGGCACGCACTGCAACCGTTCTGTACGACGCCGACCAGGAAGAAATCACCGCACTGCTGCTCAACGCCGACGGCAGCCTCTACGCCGCCGCAACCAGCGCCCAGGCTGTCAAAGACCACGTCCGGGCGGGCATATCCGCCCGGGAAGGCGAGGGTCGCCCCGACACCAGGGCAGCAGCGCCAAAAGACGGGGCAGCCACACTCGAAATCGCCAATACCGCCGAGGCCTCTGAAAGCAAGAAGGCTCCGCCCCCTCCCGACACGCCCAAGGGCACTCTCCCGAAAACCGCCGGCCGCATCTACCGTATCGACCCCCGGGGCTTCGTCACCAACGTCTTCTCCGAGGTAGCGGTCTTTTACGACCTGGCGCACAAGGACAACTGCCTGATGCTGGCCACCGGCAACGACGGCCGCCTCTTCACCGTCGACCCAAAAACCGACGAAAAGGCTGTCGCCTACGAAGACAAGCAGTCCTCTCAGATAACGGCGCTGGCAGTCGTCGACGGCGGCGTCTATATCGGATGCGCCAATCCGCCGAAGCTGATCATGATCGACGACGCTCGCGTTGTTCGCGGCACGTACACTTCAAGCCTCATTGACGCCGGCCAGCCCGCAAAATGGGGGGCACTCCAGATAAGAGCCGAGATCCCCCGCGACTGCACCGTCACCATGTCCGCTCGAACCGGCAACGTCGGCGAGCCCAACGACGCCACGCTTTCCCCGTGGACCGACCCCGTAGAACTGAAAGCCGCCACGCAGTTGAACGTACCTGTCGGTCGATTCTGCCAGTATCGCCTCACCCTCGACACCGCCCGCCCGTCCGAAACACCCATAGTCAAGGAAGTCGCCGTAGCTCACGTGATCCCGAACCTGTCCCCGCGCGTCACCTCTGTCAACGTCTCGCGTCTTAACGACAAGAACAAGCCGGGCGTCTTCGCAATCGCCTATACCGCCGTTGATGACAATCGCGACACGCTCATCTACAAGATCGAGTTCCGCCGGCTCGGCCGCTCTCGCTGGATTCAGATCAAGGACGAACTGGCCGCCCCAAGGTTCGAGTGGGACACCCGCACCGTCGCCGATGGACGCTACGAGATCCGCGTAACCGCTGATGATCGCCGCAGCAACACCGCCGCTGACGCCATGACCGGCTCACGGATCAGCGACGTGTTCGTCGTCGACAACACCCCTCCCCGCATCGAACGCCTGCGCGTCCAGACCAACAAACGAAGCGCCGTCATCACCCTCAAGGTCCGCGATGAATACACCGCCATCGGCGGCGTCCACTACACAGTCAACAGCAACGAAAAATGGATCGCCGCCTTGCCGGACGATTCCGTATACGACACCACTGCCGAGACGGTTACCATCCGGATCGACGATCTCGAGCCGGGCGAGCACGTCGTAGCTTTGAAAATCGCCGACGACCTGGAAAACACCGTTTACAAAACCCTCGACGTCACGATAAAATGATCGTCGGCATGACAGCAGTAAAACCGCGCAAACAAATCGTCGGCAGGCGCTGCGCTTGACAAACAGAATACGCACAATTGAATACTCACAGGTCGTTCAGGTCGTCCAGCGGCTGTGTATCGAGTGCGCCCACGAGTTGCCTGAAGACGTCCTGTCCGCCTTGAGCCGCGCCGCCGAGGATGAAACCAACGCCCGCGCTCGCCGCATCCTCGACCAACTCCTGGAAAACGCCCGCAGAGCGAAAGACGACCGCATTCCCTTATGCCAGGACACCGGGCTGGCCGTCGTCTTCATCGATCAGGGGGCAAATGCCTTCATCACCGCGCCGGACGACAGCCCCGATGCAACACTGTATGACGCCGTTAACGAAGGCGTTGCGGCGGGCTACGAAAAAGGCCTGCTGCGTAAGAGCGTCGTAGCCGAACCCCTCCACGAGCGGAAGAACACACGGACCAACGCCCCGGCAATCATCCACCACCGCATCGTCCCGGGCGATCAAGTCCAAATCACTTTGATGAACAAAGGCGGCGGCTGCGAGAACAAGAGCCAGTTCAGGATGTTCAACCCTACTGAGAACCAGGACGCCGTCGGCAACTGGATCGCCGAAGTGGTCCGCCAGGCCGGCGCCAACGCGTGCCCCCCCTATATCGTCGGCATCGGTATCGGCGGCGACTTTGAGCTTTGCTGTCTCCTCAGCAAGCGAGCCCTCCTCCGCCCCCTGGCTGACTCACACCCCGACCCCTTCTACGCCGACATGGAGCGCCAACTCCTCCGCAAGATAAACGCCCTTAACCTCGGTCCGCAGGGCCTCGGCGGCGACACCACCGCGCTGGCCGTCAAAATAGAAACCGCCCCCTGCCACATTGCCTCACTCCCCGTTGCGGTCAACATCGAATGCCACTCACACCGCCACAAATCAGCGGTGCTGGAGGGGCGCCCTGCCGGCAATCCGCGGGCGTTTGGCTGAGAAAAGCGTTGAAAGCGTCGGGGCAGCACCGTACAATGCCGCTTTTCGTCAACAAGTATTTACCGGTTATCCCCAATCAGAAGGATATATGACACAATGGATGACGCACTTAAGCAGTTGATTCGGATCAGCAACAAAGTTGGCCAGGACCCGACTCTGGTACAGGGCGGCGGCGGCAATACTTCGGTCAAGACGATCGACGGAAAGCACATGTACATAAAGGCCAGCGGCACCGCGCTGAAAGACATGAACGAACAGCAGGGCTGGCGCCGGCTCAATCTTGAACAGACGCTTGGCATCATCCGGGACAAGGCGGTTGCGGGGCTGCCCGATCAGGTGCGGGAGCTGGAGGTGACCAATCGCCTTCTGCTCGTCTGCGACGACGACGTCAAGGCGGTGGCAAGGCCTTCGGTCGAAGCGCATCTGCACGCCTTCCTGAAGCGATGTGTTATCCACCTGCATCCCAATGCCGTTGGCGCTTTCGTCAACGCCGCCGACGGAAAGGCCATCCTGGAAAAGCTCTTCGCCGGCGACAAGCAGCCGCCGCTGTGGGTGCCCTATACGGATCCAGGGTTCATGCTCGCGCGGAAGATCGCTTCTCTTGTGGCCGCCTATGAACAGGAGCACGGCACGAAACCGTCGATTCTGTTCCTCGAAAAGCACGGCCTGTTCGTGACTCAGGACAAGCCGGATGCGGCGCTGGATCTGGTGCGTCGCGTTATTGCAACCTGCAACAGCAGCCTGAAGTCGTTTGCGCGGGTGAAGCGAAAAGCCGCGGACGTCGAAGCCGTTAATCGCACGAAGCTGTGCATCCGCAAGGCCTTCCTGCAGGCGACTGGTCAATACGCCAACGTAACGTGGCATGTCTCGGATTCCATCGCGGCGTTCATGAGGCTTAAGGACGCGCCGCGTTTGCTGGCCGCGGGCGTTCTTACACCCGACGAACTCGTTTACGCCAACGGTCCGGCCCTGTGGATCGACAGGCCGGACGCAAAACGCCTCGCTGCGCGACTTTCAGCCCAGACGGCAAAAGGCGGTAAACACGCCGTCTCGTTTATAGTCAAGGACCTCGGCCTCTTCATCGCCGGCCCGGAGAAGATCGTCTCCACCGTTCGAGACGTCGTCGAAAGCTCCATCTTCATCCGCTATAACGCCGCCCGGATGGGCGGCATTGCCGCACTGAGCAAGCGGCAGCAGCAGTTCATAAACGAGTGGGAGGCCGAGGCCTTTCGCAAGACGTTGGCCGCCGGCAAGAGCCAGGGCCCGCTGAACCAGCGGATCGCAGTCGTCACCGGCGCAGGTTCGGGACTGGGCAGAAGCATTGCCGTGGGCCTTGCGCGGGCCGGGGCAAACGTCGGCCTTGCCGACATGGACACCGAGGCCGCCGCCGAAACGCGGGAATTCATCAAGACCGAAATGCCCAGCGCGTCCGCCGTCGTACTGCCCTGCAACGTTACGGATGAAGACTGCGTCGACGCAGCCTATCAGCATTTGATGGACAAGTTCGGCGGACTCGATATGCTTGTCAATGCCGCTGGCGTCGCTCCGCCATACTCGCTCGTCGACCTGCCCGTCGACAAATGGCGGCTTGCGCTGGAAGTCAACCTCACCGGCTACTTTCTAATGGCCCGCGCCGCCGCTCGCATTATGATCGCCCAGGGCATCGGCGGTTCTATTGTGAACCTGTCGTCGAAGTCAGGCCTGGAAGCAAGCAGAAACAACACGCCTTACAACGCCACCAAAGCCGGCGAAATCCACATGGCGCGCGGCTGGGCGCTGGAACTCGGCGAGCATGACATCCGCGTCAACAGCGTAGCGCCCGGCAACGTCTTCGAAGGCTCCAAAATCTGGAACCCGGATTACATCAAAGTCTGTGCCAGAAAATACGGCATCAAGCCCGAGGAAGTGATTCCTTACTACGTAAGCAAGACAGCCCTGCATAAGGAAATCAAAGGACAGGACATCGCCGATTCGGTCGTGTTTCTGTGCAGTGATCAGGCCCGCTGCATGACCGGCCAGACATTGGTCACCGACGCCGGCCAGGTCATGGTGCGTTAGCGCCGATCAGCGGACAGGCCGAGTAAACGAATGAACGCCGGACATAACAGTGATCCCGGCGACAATCGCGTAAGTGATGATGGTGAACCAGTCTCCCCACGGCCGCGACACGTAAGCCCAGCCGATAACCACAGTGCCGATGCCGAAGGACTGAACAAGCATCTTGGCTTTTCCGCTCCAGACGGCGCCGAATGCAATCCCGCGGCTCTCGGCAAGATGACGAATAAACGTGACCGCGGCCTCGCGCGCGATCAGCACGACGAACACACCCCAGCGAATGGCATTCAGAACTGTAGGGGACCATTCGAAATTCGCCAGCCGGGGCTGACCCGCCAAAGCAAAACATAAAAAAGCGCCGCACACAAGAGCCTTGTCCGCAAGAGGATCGACAAGCCGCCCGAACTTACTCGTTACATTGTAATGACGCGCGATCTTGCCGTCGACAATATCCGTCAATCCAGCAATCACGAACAGCACAAATGCGACCGTCAGCAATGCGGCGGGCTTCTGGTCCTGCATGTTTGCCGCGACGACGAGCATCGCCAGAAAGACAGCCGTAAGCACGACGCGCAGCAGCGTCAGAGCATTTGGAATGAACTTGACAATCCTTTTTTCACTTGCCATGAACCACCTGTGTTTTGGAGCCGTCGAATTCTACAGCCGGCCGGGCCGTCTTTCAATCCCAAAATCTTCAAGACCCAACCGTGAACCTGCTAAATCCCCTCTACGATCAGATCATAATCCTGCGTATCGACAACCCTGACTCGAACGAATTCGCCCGGCTCCGCTGCGCCTTTGATATGGCATACGCTGTCGATATGTGGGGCCTGTCCATAAAACCGTCCAACGGCCGAAACGCCGTCGGATTCGTCGACAAGGCATACCAGCTCCTGTCCTATGCGCCGCCGCGCAGCGGCAAATGCTATCTCCTGCTGAACCAACATAAGTCGGTCCGCACGCGCGTGCCTCATGTCTTCAGGGACCTGCCCGTCCATGCTCGCCGCCGCAGTGCCCTCTTCGGCATAGAAGGGAAAACATCCCAGCGCCTCGAATCGGGCCCACTCAACAAACTCAATCAGTTCTTCAAATGCCTCCTCTGTCTCCCCCGGGAACCCCGTGATAACCGTTGTCCGCAGCACCACGTCGGGCATCGCCGACCGGAGATTGTCGATGAGCCTCATGGTGTTGTCCTTGCGGTCGACCCGCCGCATCGCCTTGAGGATCTTGTTATTGATGTGCTGCACCGGCATGTCGACGTAATGCAGAACCTTTTCCTTACCGGCCATCGCCCCTATCAGTTCTTCGTCTATCGCCGCCGGATAGAGATACATCAAACGAATCCATTCCAGCCCCTCGATCCCGACCAGTTCATCAATCAGTTTAACCAGTCCATTCCTGATTCCACGATCGCGCAGGTAATAGTTGCTGTCCTGTGCAATAATACTCAGCTCGACAACGCCGCTGGCGACCAGCTCACGGGCCTCAGCAATGACAACCTCCTGATCCTTGCTTCGGAAGCGCCCGCGAATAGATGGAATCGTGCAGAACGAGCACTTGCGGTCACAGCCTTCGCTGATCCGCAAATAAGCCCAATGCGCCGGCGTAATTAGGAGTCGCCCCGCATCGTCCAGCCGTACCGTCTCGGACTCTCCCAGATACGTTTGCGGCGATCTGCCACCCCGGTCGATAACCTCACGAATGATTCGACTGATTTCGCCGCGACGACCGAGCCCCACTACGGCGTCTATGCCGGGCACTTCGTCCAGCAGCGACTCGCCCATCCTTTCCGAAAGACAGCCGCACACCACAATCCTCCCGACGCGGCCTTTCCTTTTCTGCGTAACCGCCTGCCGTATTGCTTTTACCGCCTCCTCCCTGGCGGGTGCGATGAAGCCGCAAGTGTTAATAACGACGACGTCCGCATTATCGGGATCGCCCGACAAAACAAGGCCGGACTCGCCTATCTCCGCCAGCATCTTTTCGCTGTCCACGATGCTCTTGGGGCAGCCAAGTGCAACAAAGCCTACCGTTGTCATCTTTGATTTACGTGATGATTTCATTGCCTGCAACTACCACATTTGCGGCGCCCCGTCAAAAAATTTCACAAATTTACCGCCGTCGCGGCAATTAAGATTTTGTCAATATAATGTTCTATCGCAATAAACTTCCCCTGTTCGGCAGTCCTAACTGGTATAGAACATTAATTATCACACCGTTCGAGTTATAGGTCCTTAATGGACCCCAAACCAATATTTGGAGGTCCGACTTGACACTGGCCGATTAGTACGATATTATTAGGGCGCACATACATGAGGGCGCCGTACCATAGGGATTGCTATGCTTAACTCTGTCCGGTCTGATGGAAAGTCTGTATCCGCGCGTTTGGTCGACGTGGTGTTCTGGGCGGCGGTGTGCACGTTTGTATTCGCATTTGTCTCCGGTTGCGGCGATTTCTTCGAATCGAAAACCACCGAGCTCGAATCCCAGCGAACTCTTCGGGAGCTGACAAAGGTCAGGTTGACGCCCGATCCGGATGTCCCTTTGCCGGCAGCCTACAAGGAACCCCCGAAGATCGTCGAGGGCACCATAGGGGACAAGACCGACGCCAAACTTTTCTATTTCTCCAAGTACCATACCGTCGACAAGCTCAAATCACTGATTGACAGCCAGTTCATCAAAAAGTTCTTCGACGCCAAAGGCAAGCCAACGGTCGTTGTCGATTACAATTGCAGCATAAACGCCGCCACCAACCAGCTCGTCGTCCGATGTCCGACGGTTGTGGATGCCGAGCAGGTCCTTGCTTTCCTGGAAAGAGTCGACGTGCCGCCTATCCAGGTGAAGATAGATTGTATCATTTCGGAAGTATACGCCGATCACACCCTGGACTGGGAGACGCGTCTTCATATACAGAATCTTTTCGGACAGGAGATCAATCTCGCCGGCAAGCTGCCGGGAGCCGCCCTCCGCGATATTGCACGATCCACCTTCGGTTTGAAGGCGGGCTATGTCGACGGCGGAACCTACAACCCCGGCGCCGACACGTTCACACCGGACAAGCCGGGGCACATGTTCGGTGCGCTTGTCGACGTCCTTGTATCGCGCGGGTATCTGAAAATACTGATGAATCCGCAACTGGAAGTCATCAACGGTGAAACGGCTACAATAATTACCAAGGAACATGTCCCCCTTGACGTCATCACCAGCGTCGATTCGGTCTCCGACGTGATTACGCAGAAAACCGAATACCACGACGTCATCGATTCGCTGACAATAACCCCGCACGTCTTCGCCGACGGTTACATCGGCATCGAAACGCGAGCCCTTATCGGCTCCAAGTCCACCCCCGAAGGCGTCAAACAGTTGCCTATCGTCACAACGCGGGAAGTCGTTGTCAAGGAGAACCGCATTCGCAGCGGGGAAAGCCTCGTTATCGGCGGCATTCGCAAGGCCGAACAGCGATCGGTGGTCCGCGGCGTGCCCGGCCTCAAAGACATCCCCGTCCTGGGGATCCTCTTCTCAAGCAAGGATTATGAAGAGCGAGCCAAAGAGGTGATGTTCATCCTGACGCCGACGATATCAACCGGAGGCATTCCCAACGAGGACATGGTCGCCGACATCCAGCGCAAGCATACGCCCGTCAAGACCAGCGACTTCCTCGACAGCCTCAAGGACCCGTTCGGCACGGGAGCCTATACAGAGCTGGTGGAGCAGGAAGCCATTCGCACCGAAGTCGAGCGCATCAAGGCCGAAATGGACAAGGCCGCCGCCGAACGCAAAGTCGCCGATCTCAACGTGCGACTGGAAGAAGCGGTCAGGCAGCTTGAAACAGAAAAAAAGCGGGCGTCCGAGGCCGCCACGGACATACAGTCCAGAGCTCAAGAAGCCAAAGCGACCGCCGAACAGGCCAAGGAACAGGCCGAACAGGCAAAGGCCGAGGCCGACGCTGCCCGCAAGCGGCTCGATGAGGAAAAAGCAAAAGCCGAAGCAGCAAAAGAACTCCGCGACAAAGCGGTAGCCGAAGCAGCACAAAAAGCCGCTGACGCCGACGCCGCAAAAGCAACCGCCGAAAAGGCCAGGGCGGAAGCCGAAGCTGAAAAAGCAGCAGCCGAAAAGGCCCGCAAAGACGCCGAGGCTCAGATCGAAGCATGGCTCAAAGCCGCCAAAGAAAAACTCGAAAAAGAACAAGACGAGCAAAAGGCACAAGACGAACAGACCAGGCTCAAACAAAATGACGAACGCACAGGGCCCTGACGGCCCTGAGCCGAACCGCCGTCTTCGAAAGCACTAATAATCATGAGGGCTTTGCTGACACAAATCATAACGCATCCGTTCCGCTGCACCCGGACAAAACTGCTTGTGGCTATGCTGCTTATCTATTCGCCGGCGCAGGCGGGCACGTTTCTCCATTCAAAGCCTACCGAACTCGAATCACGACGGATACTGCGCGACTTGGAGACAGTCCGCGAAACGCCCGATGTGCAAATGCCCATACCTGAAGTCTATACGAGGCCTCCTGAAATAGTTGAAGGAAGCGTCAGCGGCGTCCCCGACGCCAAGTTGTATTATTTCGCCAAACACCAGACGGTCGAAGCGCTGGTCAAGCTGTTCAATGAGCAGTTTGTTGCGTCGCTGAATGACAACGAAGGAAATGCACTCCCCGCGGTGGCCTATACCGCCGATATCAATCCCGCCACCCACCAGATCGTAGTCAGTTGCCCTTCCGTAGAATACGCCCGCCAGGTGCTCTACTTCTTTGAGCAGGTCGATGTCACCCCCATCCAGATACAAATCGACTGCCTGATTTCCGAGGTCTATGCAGACCACACACTGGACTGGGAGACAAGGCTTCAGATCGAGGACCTCTTCGGCCAGGAGATCAATCTGATCGGCAAGTTGCCCGGAGCCGCGCTGCGCGACATCGCCCGCTCAACCTTCGGCCTGACTATGGGCTATGTCGACGAGGATAACAAATTCAGCGCACTGGTCGATGCCCTTGTTTCGAGGGGCTATCTTAAGATTGTCATGAACCCAAGGCTGGAGGTTGTCAATGGCCAGACCGCCACCATCACAGCGACCGAGAACGTGACGATCGATCAGATCACCATAGCACGCGGCAAAGATCTGATCTTGTCGCCTCGTCGTTACGTGGTGGTAGATTCGCTGCAGGTGACTCCTCACGTTTTTTCTGACGGCATGATCGGATTGAAAACCGTCGCCGTCATCGGTTCCAAAGCTACGCCCGAAGGCGTCAAGCAGATACCGATCGCCACGGAGAGACGGATTACCATCGCCGAAAATCGTATTCGCCGCGGAGAGAGCCTCGTTATCGGTGGAATAACGAAAACAGAACAGCGTTCCGTTGTCCGCGGCGTGCCGGGACTAAAGGACATTCCTCTGCTTGGCATACTTTTTTCGAGCAAGGACTTTGAAGAACGCGCCAAGGAAGTGCTTTTTATCCTGACCCCCACCATCAGCTCCAAGGGCCGACCCAACAAGGATGTAACCGCCCATGTGCAGCGCAAACAGACCCCTGTAAGAAACAGCGACCTGATCGAAAACCTCAAGGACCCGCTCGGACGCGGTGCATACACGCAATTGGTCGAGGAAGAGGCGATTCGCGCCGAGGTGGCGCGGGTTCGGGCGGAGATGGAAAAGGCCGCCGCCGAGCGCAAAACCGAGGAACTGCAGAAGAGCATTGATATAGCAGCCAGGCGAGCGGAAGAAGAAAGAAAGCAGGTTGAGCGGCTCACGGCCTCTTCGCAAACGGCAGTGGAAGCCGCGGAAGCCGCCGCAAAGGCTGCCGCAGCCGAATTAGCACAGGCACAGGCCCTGACAGCCGAAACAGCCAGGCTTGCCGAACAGGAAAAGCAAAGAGCCGCGGCCGCTGCTGCTGAAAGTCAAGCCGCGATTGATCGCGCCGCCAAAGCAGCCGTTGTAGCTGAAGCAGCGAAAGCCGCGGCCGAAAAGGCTCAGGGCGAAGCGAGTGCCGCAAAGGCAGCCGCTGAAGCAGCTCGCAAGGAGGCAGAGCATAAACAGGCCGAGTGGCTCCGAAAAAGGGGCGGGATGCCGCAGGAATAGATACAGGGCTGATGGTACGGTTCCCCCCTGGCACCGGATCAGCGGCCCGGAGAATCTACTGGGGGCAATACATAACTGTGCACCCGGAGACCCCGAACCGTTCATGCTGCAAATGGTTGCCAGGAGCTCACAGGGTAACGCTTTACAGTACTGATATAAATAAGAGATTAATGAATATTACTATTCGTCATATACCCTGCGAGATTGTTAATTGTTCTGCACAAGACTGCCTCTAACCCATTGCCCTTAATGGCTTTGTACCGGTATTCCTGTCAGTTTTTTCCGAGGACAACCTGTTAGATTTTCTGTTGCTGGTCCCACCTTAATGTTACATTGCCTGTTTGTCGCCGCAACACGCCGTAATAGTACTGATGTGGGCACACACTCGTAACAGTCACACTCACAACTTATCAACGGATATCCCCACAGCGGTCATTGCAGTCGCAGATCATACGCCCTGTAAAGCAGGTCCAGATCCTCTTTGCACTTGCCGAGGTTTTCCTGAAGTCTGGCGAGCAGTTCGGGGTTCTGGTAGTACTTCTCGTCTCCAAACTCCTCCTGCAACTCGACCTGTTTTTCCTCCAATGAGAGGATCATCTCTTCTATCTGGTCGACCGAATACTTGTTAAACGGCCGCAATTCTGCGGGAACCCCCCTTGTTGGCGGCTGTGCTTGTCTTGGTCCTGCAGTGGTGGATGCCCCTTTCTGCCTGGCCGCCGATTCCTTGGCCTCAGCACGTCGGGAGATCACGTCGGCATAGAAGGAATAGACGTTTTCGCCGGTTATCACTTCAAAACCGCCCATTTTGCGGTTGCCGTACTCGTCCACGCCGACTACTAGGAGCTTGTCGACAACACGGTTGAGGAAGTAGCGGTCGTGACTGACTACGATGACAGTGCCGGTGTAGTCGCGCAGCGCCTGTTCGAGCGTCTCGCGGCTTGGGATATCCAGATGGTTGGTGGGTTCATCCATGACGAGCACGTCCGGTTCGGCGAGGACGAGCTTGCAGAGCATGAGGCGGTTCTGCTGGCCGCCGCTGAGGTCGGCGACCTTTTTGAAAACGTCCTCTCCGCTGAATAAAAACGCTCCTAATCGCCCGCGAAGGGCTTCCGGGGTCATTTCCGGACGGGCGGAGCGGGCCTCTTCAATGACCGTGCGGGCGGGGTCGAGGACATGGGCCTGCTGGTCGAGGTAGCCTACGGACAGGGTGGAGCCCATGCGGATTGTGCCGGAAGTGGGCGTCATCTGCCCCAGCGACATTTTCAGAAAAGTGGTCTTGCCCGTGCCGTTTGGGCCGGTGATGCCCAGGCGGTCGCCGCCCAGGACGTCAAGAGTGAGGTTTTCGAACAAGACCAGGGTGCCAAAAGACTTAGAGAGGTTTTCGCAACGGAGGATAAGGTCGCTTTGGCTCTTTGCGGCGGCGAAGCCAAACGAGATTGTGCGGATCTCGGTGGGCTTTTCGAGGTAGTCCGGCTGTTCGTGCAGGAGGCGTTCGAGACGTTTTTTGCGGCCTCGGGCGGTCTTTCGCATGCCTTCCTGGTCTTTGTTGCGGGCGATGAAATCCAGCGTTCGGTCGACCATCTCACGGCGCTTTTCGAATTCGCGCTGCTGCTGGAGCCGCGTTTTTTGCCTTGTTTCGGCGTAATTGGTGTAGTTTCCCTTCCAGGTGGTGCTTCGGCGGTGGTCCAACTCGACTATCTTTTCGGCGATTGCGTCGAGCAAATAGCGGTCGTGGCTTATGATTATGGCGGCACCCTGGTAGTTTCGGATGAAGTTTTCGAGCCAGAGCGTGGCCTGAAGGTCGAGGTGGTTGGTGGGTTCGTCGAGGAGGAGGAGGTCTGTGTTGGCGAGGAGGACTTTGGCCAGGCCGAGACGTGAGAGCTGGCCTCCGCTAAGTGCTTTGGTTTCAACGTAATAGAGTTCCTTGTCGATTCCGAGGCCGGTGAGGATGGCTTTGATTCTGGATTCGAGGACGTATCCGCCGGCGGATTCGAAGTCGTGGCTGAGGCGGTCGTATTCGGTCATTGCGGTTTTAAGTTCAGTTCCGGCGAGGGTTTCCATGCTTTGTGCGAGGGCGTGGAGGCGTTTTTGGGTGTTGAGGAGGTCGTCGAGGCCTGCGTGCATCTCCTGCATTACGGTTCGGGTGTGGTCGAAGGCGGCTTCCTGGGGGAGGTATCCGATTCGTAAGTTCTTTCTGCGGATGACTTTGCCGGAGTCGGGTTCGGTTTCTCCGAGTATTAGCCGCAGGAGGGTGGTTTTTCCGGAGCCATTTGGGCCTATGAGGCCTACCTTTTCGTGTTCGTAGAAGGTTTGTTCCAGGGCGTCGAAGACGGTCTGGTGGCCGAAGCGCTTTGAAATGGCCTGTAACGTGATGAGACTCATGGCGGGTGAGCATATCATAAGGGCGGGTGAAAGTCATGGGGGCAGTGGCGAAAATGGGGTTTTCCGGGAATTTTGCCCTGTGGAAGGGGGTAAAAGTGTGCGCGCCAGTGTGTGTTTTAGCACATTTTTGGCAAAAGAGGTTTGCAAACGGTGCGGACCAGGGCGCATTTTTTGTTGTTTTTGCGAATAAGCGCGCCGGAGGAGGGGTTTTTTGCGGATTAGTGCGGTCGCAGGCAGCCAGCCGGGCAGAATAGTGTGGTGCCCGGGGCATAGTGGCTTTGTTGGACCGGCAAGGTCTGCTGAGGCGTTCCGTCCTCCGCGCTGGGCGGAACCCTTTTTTCATGCGCTGTTGTGCTGAGGGCGCGTGTGGCGGTGGGGGTGTGTCATGTTGTGTTTTTGTGAGTTACTTCGTTTTCCAGGGCTACGGCCTTTGGGAACAGGACGTTGTTTTCGAGATGGATGTGCTGGTGCAGGTCGAGTTCGAGGGCTTGCAGTTCGTCGTAGAGCGCCTTGAAGGTCTCGCATTCGTCGGCGGGGACGTGATAGTTGTCTGTGATCTGGCGCATTTTTGACAGGGCGGCTCCGGTCTGGTCGTGCTCATATTCCATCTGTCGTATAGGGTTTTGGACGGTTCCGCAGTGCATGGGCGGCATTTCGGCCTGATTCCGGAGACAGGCGTCCAACTGGTGGATGTACGGGAAGAGTATCTGCTCTTCTTTTTCAAGGTGCAGGGAGATGTCGGCGGTGAGCATGTCGATCACGTCGGCGAGCGAGCGGAGCATGGCGCCATGCGCTTCGGCGTGCGCTTGCCGGACCTTTTCGATGAGTGCGGAGATGCGGGGCAGGTGCTGCCTGAGCCAGAGGTGATGGGTGGATTCGATATGTTCGACGAGCCGGGGCGCGGAGAAGGCGGTGAAGTCGGTTATGGCTTCGTCAGAGTGGTCCTGGATCGCGGCGGCGAGGGCGGCGAGGACTTGCCGCGGGTCTCGGTGTGCTTCAATGACGCCTTGGCCAAGGGTTTTCTGTCCGCCGCAGCAGTAGTCAAGGGCGAACTGCTCCATGAGGAACCTTGTTTGCGGATATTTTGCGGCTATGACGCCGAGGGGCATATCGGCTGAAATCTCAGTTTTCATGGTCGGTCTCCTTTTATGATTACAACGTCATCTATAAGACTATTTTAGTCTTACACATACGCCAAGGCTTTGTTTGCGTATTTTTGCGGGACTTAACAAAAATGGTTGAAATCAGCGAGGCGGAGACCGTCTGTGGGCGGCGGCAGAATCAGGTTGTGGCCTGTACTGGTGGGGAATGACGAACGGCGTCGTCACGAAGCACATTGAGACGGCTTGACAAGTCAGATGAGGTTGAGTATATTGGTTATCGGTTGGGCCTGGAAGGTTTTTCACTTAGTGGCCAATCACAAGGGCGGTGCAGCCCTGCGAAGCTACGGAGGAAGGCAATTTTACCAGTTATCCGGTTGGGTGTGCAGATTATGATCCGGCCGGGAAGTGAGCACATGAAGAAGAACGTTATATTTATTATGATTGCATTGATTGTGCCGTGTTCAAGTGCCCATACCGAGTCATGGCGATTTGCGGTCACGGGCGACAGCTATGGGTTTCCGTGGACATACGACGAAAACGGGGTGAATACATTGATCCTTGGCGAACTGGTGCAGGACATGCTTGCGCGTAATGTGGAGGTGCTCCTTTTTCCCGGCGATCTTGTGATGGGAGGAACGCACTCCGAAGACCTGGAGAGTCAATTGAGGACATGGCGAGATACGCTGGAGCCGCTATACGATGCGGGCGTCAAGGTCTACCCGGTTCGCGGAAACCATGATGCCTGGGATGGGAATGGATGGGGCGGGCATACGGCGTGGAACAACGTTTTTAGCGGTGACTATGCCTTGCCGGCAAACGGTCCCGCAGGGGAGGAGAATCTGACTTTCTTTGCCCGCCGGAATAATGCGCTGTTTGTCGGACTCGACTTGTATATAAACCTGCACAGAGTCAATCAGGACTGGCTCGACGCTTTGTTTGCCGCAAGTGCCGCTCCACACGTTTTCGTCTTTGCTCATGAGCCTGCTTTCTCGGTTGGTCATACGGATTGTCTGGACGATTTGCCAGAGGAGCGAGATGCGTTTTGGCGGAGTATTGCCGGCGCAGGCGGGCGCACATACTTCTGCACGCATGATCATTTCTACAATCATGCCCGAATCGATGATGGGGACGGTAATCCCGACAATGACATTCATCAGTTTGTTGTCGGCACGGCAGGATCGATTCACTACCCCTGGGACGGCCTGTACGATGGAGACAACGGCACTATGAATCCTGTGCTTATCAGGCACGTGCATGGTCGCTACGGCTATGTTTTGGGGGAAGTCGATGACCTGCGTGTGACTCTAACGTTCATGGCACGGGACAGTACAGACCTCGCAGCGGTGGGACGGTACGATCCGAACGATACGTGGACCTACACTGTTGAACCCGCGATAAGCATCATCTCGCCAAACGGCGGCGAGCGGCTGGCTGCGGGCGTTGGATGTGCGATAAAGTGGAAAACCAATCTGTTCGGGCGTGTGGAAACGGTGCTGCTCGAGTTTTCCGCTGACGGCGGCGCAACCTGGAGCGTGATTGACACGGTGGTTAACAACGGCATCTACATGTGGGACGTCAATGAGGGCAGGCAGTCGGACAGGTGCCTCATCCGGATCACAGACTTTGAGAACGTCGAGATTAGAGACACGAGTGATGCGCCTTTCACTGTGTTCGAATGCCAGGAGTTTCTGGCGGGCGATTTGAATGGAGATTGCTACGTGGACATGGGGGACCTGGCAATCCTTGCCGCCGAGTGGCTTCGCTGCGGCAATCCTTTTGATTCGGCCTGCTGGAACAATTGAAGAAGGGTTTGGCGGGGCGGCATATGGGAGGAGACGAATGCGGGTTTCTCTTGAGGTGGAATCAGGTTTTGGGGGCGATCCTGGTTGGTTGTTGTATCCGGCTATCTGAGCAGGTTTTGGAGGTAGAAATGTTCGTTGCCGGTAGACCAGGGTTTGCAGCAGATGTCGATGTCGCCGTCGTTGTCGACGTCTCCGGCAACGGCTTCGTGGCAGGGTTTGTGTGCTATTATGTGCTGGACCCACTTGTCGGCGGTTGGCGTTTTGCCGGGTCCGGCGGTATTTTCCCAGATGCAGCATTTGTGTGAGCCTTTGGCAGAGAGTGGTCCGCCGCCTGAGAATACGTCGAGGTCGCCGTCGAGGTCGAAATCGGCGACGACGAGGGAGTGAAAGTCCTGCATGTCGCCCTTGTCCTTGATGATGTGCATTGTGAAGCTGCCCTTGCCGTCGTTTTGGAACCATGCGACGCGTCCGTCGGGGTGGTCGGCCTCGGCCTGGACGAAATCCATGATTCCGTTTCCGTTCATGTCGCAGACCCAGGTTTTGACGGCAATGCCGTACTTGTGGTGTTCGCCGAAATCGATTGTTTTGTGCTGCTTCCAGACGAGGCCTTTGCCGTCGACGTTTTCATACCATGCCTGTGCGGTTACGACATCGTTGTCTCCGTCACCGTCGATGTCACCGACTGCCTTGGGGGATACGCCGCCGTGGACTTTGTGCTGTTGGGCGGTTGCGATGAGGTGGGGTGTCCAGGGTTTTGTGCAGTCGGCTGGTATTTCGAACCAGAACAGGCCGGTCTTGTCGCTGTTGGCGATGGCGTCGAGTCGGCCGTCACCGTTTATGTCGGCGAATTCGGAGTCGTGGGAGTGGATGGCGCCGATTTCGTATTCGATGAAACGCTCTTGTCGGGGGTTCTTTGTGTTGAGGAGGATCTTGCTGCCTGAGAGGACGTCGACCCAGCCGTCGCCGTTGAGATCGGCCGCGGCTCCGCCGACGTCGGTGTTGCCTTTGCCCAGGTCGTGGCGGATCCATTTGTCGGGGGACTGGTATTGCCACCACCAGATGCGGGACTGGCTGTGGCTGGCTTCGCCGCAGATGTAGTCGAGTCGGCCATCGTTGTCGACGTCGACGAGGGCAGTCTGTCCCATCTTGGAGCCTATGTTGTCGATGCGGTGATAGGAAAACTTTGGGAAGTCGGCTTGTGCAGCGGCGAGGAGTGAAATTGCCGGCGTGAGGTACAGAAACGCTTTCATGGTTTGTCCTCTCGATTAGTGTTATTGCAGTCGGCACTTATTGTGTCATAAGGCGGCGGGTTTTGCAAGGAGCTGAGGGATGGGCGGGGGTGGTGGAGTTTTATGAATACAAAGAAGGCCCCGGGTTATTGCCCGCGGCCTTCTGTGTTAAGTTATGTTTTTTTCGGAGCAGCAGTTGCTGCTGTCGGCGTTTGTCAGGCGCGACGGCGACGCAGGATGAGGCTGATGCCTCCGAGGGAGAGCAGGCCAAGGGTGGTCGGCTCGGGGATACCGTAGAACTGAATTTCGGCAATCTGCATCGAGTTGGCAATCGTCGCATCTTTGACGCTGAGGAATTGCATTCTATAAGATGTGAACATTTCGGTCTGGCCGAGAACCGTGATCATCGGTCCCAGCTCTTTACGCTCGTCGGGGAGCACCACCCAGCCTGCCGCGATGGGGGTCCATGTTTCGGCGAGGCCGGTGCTATTGTCGGCGCTGATGATTGCGTCGTTTGTTCCGGCGAGGAACCATGCGATGGGGTCGCGTTCGATTGCGTCGTTGGCTGTTGTTATCTGGAAGCTTTCGACAATCGACGGGCCGATGGACGGTGTGACGATGAAGCCGGAGTTCTCTTTGCCGAAGTTGAGGTATTTCGTGTCCGCGGTGCCATCAATCGCGTAGGCGGGTGCTTCGCCGGCGGGATAGTTGCTGTTGCCGTCCATGTCGATGGCGATAATGAAATCACTTGGGTTCAACAGCGGAATTGCAAAGGCGGAAGTGCTTGCAAAAAGGACGATTGCTGCGATGCTCAGTACGTGCTTCATAATGTGTTCCTCCATTGGAAAAATTTTTATCACCCACAAGTCGCCCAATCCGTTTGGCCTATTATATAGAAGCTCATCCATGATTGGCTTTGTCGTATTATAGACCAACGGTCAGTGGGATGCAATACGAAATTCTTGTGGGATTAAAAAATTTGGGATATTTTTTTTGCTCGTGGTCGTGGTTGGGTATCAGGTATATCAGCAGGAGGAATATGGGCGGCGGGTTTGGGGGGAGTCGCATGGCCCGATTTTTTGAACTTTGTGCAATATTTTGGGATTGGTGAACGTTTTGTTGTTGGGCGAGTTGTGGGGGCGGTTTGCGGGTTTTTTGGAGATGGGACGATGGGTTATTTGGGAATGAGGGCGAGGGGGTTGGCGGGTTTGGTATTGGCGGTGGTTTTTGTGTGTGGCGGGGGGATGGCGATTTGCGATGGGGTTGGGGGATATCTGGCGGCGAATGGCGGTTTTGAGGCTTTGCGGGGGGTGCAGGCGGAGGGTTGGGGGGCCTTGTGGACTCGGGATGCCGGGGCGGGGGAATTGGCTTTTGATGAGGCGGTGCGGCATGGCGGGCGGTATTCGGCTCGGGTGGAGCATCGTGGGGAACGGGACTGGAGTATTAACGCGGCGCGGCGGGTGGCGGTGCGTTCGGGGGATATTTTGGAGTTGTCGTGTTGGGTCAGGGTGCGAGGTTCTGGGGATGTTATGCCTTGTGTGACGGCTTACGGGGCGGATGGGACGGTTCGGGACTGGTCGCTGGGCGGCCGGGGGGCGAGGGAGACGGCGGAGTGGGTTGAGGTGCGGTCGCGTTTTGTGGTTGGGGAGGGGATTGCGGAGGTGCTGCCGCGGGTGATCGGGACGGGTGCGGCGACGGTTTGGGTGGATGATTATTCGCTTGTGGCTGCGGGGAATGTGGAGGCGATGCGGGGTGCGGGTCTGCCGGGGGAGCTTGTGGCGGGCAATTCGCTTTTGGAGTTGCGGGTGGATACGCGGGACGGGCGGATGGCGGTGAAGGACAGGCGGACGGGTCGGGTTTGGGGGCAGCGGCCGTTCGATGGGGGGATGGTGGTTTTGGAGGCGCGAGAGCAGGGTGGGGCGGTGCGGATGCGGCTTTTGGAAGCGGCGACGGGGATGGAACTGCGGGTTGCGTGTCGCGTGGCGGCGGATGCGGCGGAGGTTGAGGTTGCGGTGGAGGGCGAGGGGGCGGTCTCGCGGGTGGTGCAGTATCCTTATCCGTTTGCGGGCGAGGCGGGGGATTGGGTGATTGTGCCTATGAATGAGGGGATCGGGTTTCCGGTGGATGACGATTCGATTGGGGGGATGCACTTAGTTGGTTATGGGGGTCATGGGATATGCATGTCGTTCTGGGGGATGACGGACGGCGAGGCGGGGCAGATGGCGATTATCGAGACGCCGGACGATATGCGGATACGGATGGATCGAGTTGGGGGGCGTTTGGCGATAGGTGCGGAATGGGAGGGGCAGAAGGGGCGGTTTGGGTATGCTCGGCGGCTGCGGTATGTGTTTTTCGAGGATGGGGGGCATGTTGCGATGTGCAAGCGGTATCGGGGACATGCGGAGGCGGCGGGGCTGGTCAAGACGCTGCGCGAGAAGCGGGAGGCTAATGCGCACGTGGATTTGCTGGTTGGGGCGGTGAATGTGTGGTGCTGGGAGCGGGATGCGGTGGGGATTGTCAAGGAGATGCAGGCGGCGGGTATCGAGCGGATTTTGTGGAGCAATCGGGGGACGCCGGAGTCGATTGCGGCGATGAATGCGATGGAGGGGGTGCTGACGAGTCGGTACGATATTTTCCAGGACCTGATGGACCCGGAGGTTGTGCGAACGAAGCTGCGTGGGACACATGCGGACTGGACGCAGGATGGCTGGCCGCGGGATTTGATGCGGGATGAGCGGGGCGACTGGCGCAAGGGCTGGCAGGTGCGGGGCAAGGACGGGGTGATGTATCCGTGCGGGGTTCTGTGCGACCGACAAGCGGTGGAGTATGCAAAGAAACGCGTGCCGGAGGATTTGAAGACGCACGGGTATCGGAGCCGGTTCATCGATACGACGACGGCGTCGCCGTGGCGGGAGTGCTACGATGCGGCGCACCCGATGACTCGGACGGAGAGCCGGGAATGGAAGATGCGGCTGTTGGCGTATATGTCGAAGGATGCGGGGCTGGTGACGGGCAGCGAGACGGGGCATGATGCGGCGGTTCCGTGGGTGCATTATTTTGAGGGGATGCTGAGCCTGGGTCCGTATCGTGTGCCGGATGCGGGGAGGGATATGGTGCGGGTGTGGGATGAGGTTCCGGAGCGGGTGGCGAAGTTTCAGGTGGGCGAGAAGTATCGGCTGCCGTTGTGGGAATTAGTGTATCATGACTGTGTGGTGGCGCAGTGGTACTGGGGGGATTACAATAACAAGCTGCCGGCGATCTGGGGGAAGCGGGACCTGTTCAATGTTTTGTACGGGACGCCGCCGATGTTCATGTTTACGCGGGCGGGGTGGAATGCGGACAGGGAGCGTTTTGTCGAGAGCTACCGGCGGGTGTGTCCGGTGGTTCGTGCGGTTGGGTATGAGGAGATGGTGGATCATCGGGTGCTGACGGCGGATCGGAGCGTTCAGCAGACGGAGTTTGGCAACGGGGTGCGGGTTACGGTGAATTTTGGGGAGAGGGCGCACCGGCTGGCGGATGGTCGGGAGGTGGAGGGCATGGGGTTCGTTGTGGATGGGTGCGACTGAGTGGTGAATTGGGTGGGGGTGTTTGGCGATAGACTGAGGGGTGGGGGTGTTGCGGGGATGTTTTTGTGTTTAACATTTTTGTGGGGGATTTGTCATGGAGCAGATTGTTGAGCGTGTGGACGTTTGGGCGGCGAGCATAGCGGATGAGCCTGGTGGTTTGGCGCGGGTATTGCGGGGGCTGCGTGAGGCTGGTGCGGACCTTGATTTTGTGGTTGCCCGTCGTGCGCCGGAGGAGCCGGGGACGGGGGTTGTTTTTGTTGCGCCTCTGCGCGGGGATCGGGAGGTCGATGCGGCGGCTGAGTTGGGATTTCATGTTACGAGCAGTCTTCACTCGGTGCGGGTAGAGGGCGAGAACCGGCCGGGGGTGGGGGTGGAGCTGACGGAGAGGCTTGGGGATGCGGGGATCAACCTTCGCGGGTTGTCGGGCGCGGTGATTGGGCCTCGTTTTATTGTGTACATCGGGCTGGACAGTGCTGAGGATGCGATGCGGGCTGAGGAGCTGCTGCGCGGGGCATGATTTTTTCCAAGGATTCTTACAATTTTTTTCGCGCGGGGCGTGAAGTTGCGTTTTTAGTGTTGGCGGCTGCGGTTGGCGGAATTTTGAAGATTGTGTTTGCCAAGTTGGCGGTCGTGATTTAGTATAGGGCATCGGCGATGCGTGGTGCGAGCATCTGGATGGGCGTTAGCTGTATTGATATTGTGGTTTTTTGGTGCTGGTGTCCGATAAAAATCTAAAGGTTTTTTGCATCCGCAGCCGATGATAATACTGATACAGCCGATTACAGGCGGCGCATCAGTGAAGCAATCTGTGCTTTTTAGAAAAACGCGGTCCGGAGGAATACACGGGCAAGATGCGCGTGCTTCGGTTTTTTGTACGTAAGAGGTCATAGAATCGCCCCCGCGGGGCTTAGGGAGAAGCCATGAGAACGATTGCGATAATCAATCAAAAGGGAGGTTGCGGCAAGACGACGGTGGCCATTAATCTGGCCAGTTCGCTGGCTGCGCACGCCAAGAAGACTCTGCTTGTGGACATGGATCCTCAGTCTCATTGCGCGGTGGGTCTTGCGGTACCAGAGGAGCAGATCGAGCAGAGCGTTTACGACGTATTGATCAGCCATGCGCGGGGTGAGCCGATTCGTTTGGCGGAGGTTTTGTGGCAGATATCGGACGGTTTTGAGCTTGCTCCGGCGAGCATTGATCTTGCGGCGTTCGATCAGCAGATGACGGGCGTTCTTGATCGTGAGGGATGTCTTGCGACGGTGTTGGAGAAGGTGGACCGGGACTATGATTATGCGGTGATCGACTGTCCGCCGTCGGTGGGTCTGCTGACGTTCAATGCTATTCGCGCGGCGACGGACGTTGTGGTTCCGGTGGAGACGGGTTATTTTTCGCTTCACGGGCTCAGCAAGCAGTTGGACACTTTGAGCGTTCTTTGCCGTCAGTGTTCGCGTGAGATCAACGTGATGGTTCTTGCGAGCATGTACGACATCCGCACGAAGATGGGTCGTGAGATATTGGGCGAGCTCCGGAAGCAGTTTTCGGGGAAGATGTTCAAGACTATTATCAACTTCAATACAAAATTGAAAGAGGCCGCAAGTCTGGGCCAGCCGATAAGTGAGTACGATCCTGCCAGTAAGGGTCACAAGGATTTTCAGGCCCTCGCCGAGGAACTTATCGGTACTGATACTCGTGCGCGTCGTGCGGAGCTTGTGGGCACTTTACAGTCGAAGCTGGATGCGATAAGCGCCAGCGCCGAGGAGCTTTTGTCGACGATCAAGACGACACCGCAGCGGACGGCGAAGTCGGAGGCGGCCAAGACGGAGGCGGCTGCGGGCGGCGGTGCGGAGGCCAAAGCGGAGGTCAAGGAAGAGAAGACCATCGACGAGAAGATCGCGGACTTTTACGGGGTTCGTCAGATGGAGGATGCCGTGATGTTCGTTACACTGTATCCGCGTGCGGGCAGTGTTCAGGTTGCCGGGGACTTCAACAACTGGCAGCCGGAGCAGTCGGTGATGAAGAAGGCGGGCTCCAACGGTCTATGGCAGATCAAGCTGCCGATGGAGAAGGGGAAGTATCGTTATCGTCTGGTGGTGGACGGTCAGTGGCAGCAGGATCCGTACAATGAGAACACGGAGCCGAACCCTTACGGCGAGATGAACAGCGTACTTGAAGTGCGCTGAGATTGGATTCGTTCTACGGCAACGGCCTTTGCGTTTGTGAGGGCCGTTTTTTGTGCGCCTGAGCAGCTTGTGCGGGTATAGCTGAATTGGCGGCGGGCCGGCTGAGTTGGCGGTTTATTCCCAGACTCGCAGCCTGGCGTTTACGGCGTCAAGGTCGAAGGCTGAGGGGTCAAATTTGCCGCCTATCCACTCGATCATGTCCTCGTGATCGGGGTGTTGCGGGTTGGCGACAGCGGCCAAGAAGTCAGGATAGACCCAAGGGCCACCGCAATCTTCGGGCGGGCAGGCGTTTTTGCCCGCAGTGCATATCGGGTATTTTGTTCCTGGTTCGGCGGGCAGTTCCTTCTCGATAGTGATTTTGTGATTCCAATTGTCGCCGAAGTCATAGGTGTACTGGAATTTAGAGCCTGGTCCGACGAGTTTGTTGAGGGTGTATCGGTTCTCGTTGAGATGGCCGAGTTCAGTGTCGGCGGTCATGCCATATTCACGGTCGTATATGCTGAACTCATGCAAGTGGCTGTTGTACCAGCCCATGACGATCTGGATGCACACATGGAGTTCGCTTAGTCTGGCGTTCGAGCGTATTAGAAAGCGGCGCCAGACGGGGGGTTTCGTTTGGGCGAGGGTTACTTTGATCTGAAAGACGCTTGATGGAGACTTCTTTGGGGGCATGTTTGTGTTCCATAAGTGCGTTCAGGAAATAGGTTTGAAGCAGAGTTACCGTCAGCCGGCGTGGTTGAGGCCGCGGTCTTTTTTCAGGGCGTTTTGTTTCTGGTCTTCTCTGAAGGCGTCGATTTTCTGGGCGAGTGCGTCGTCGGCGAGTGCGAGTATCTGGACGGCGAAGACGGCGGCGTTTTTTGCGCCGGCTTTTCCGATAGCCATGCTTGCGACGGGTATGCCGGGGGGCATCTGGACGGTGCTGAGCAGTGCGTCGAGTCCGGCGGGGCCTTCTGCGGCGGCGAGCGGGACACCGATGATGGGCAGCGGTGTTCGTGCGGCGAGTGCTCCGGCGAGGTGGGCGGCCATGCCGGCGGCGGCTATGATGACTTTTGTGCCGTTATCTCGGGCGTTTTGGGCGAATTCGGCGGCGGCTTCGGGGGTGCGATGCGCGGAGAGTATGCGGACGGCAGGGTTGATACCGAAGCTTTTGAGTTGATCGATGCAGGCCTGCATTGTCGGCAGGTCGCTGTCGGAGCCCATTACTACTGCTACGGGTGTGTTTTTTGCTGGAGCAGACATTGTGTTTTCCCGATTAGACATTATATTATCGGCTATCGCGAGAGTCACGGGCAGGATGCCCATTCCACCGGGGTTCACGGGCAAGATGCCCATGCCACCGGGGTTCACGGGCAAGATGCCCATGCCACGGGGTGGGATGATAGCGTGGAATTACGGGGTTTGCAAGTGTCGAGGGAAAATCTGTGATGCAGGCAAGAAGAGCGGCTGTGGCGGGGCAGTTTTACAGTGATAACCGGGAACGCTGTCTGGAAGAGTTGAAGGGGTGTCTTTCTGCGCGGAGCATTGAAGTGCCGCTGCCGGAGGAGATCGTTGCGGCAATAGTTCCTCATGCGGGCTGGGTTTTCAGCGGTGACGTTGCTGGTTTGGCGTTTTCTGCGATTCGGCGGGTACACGAGCGGGTCGATACGTTTGTGCTGTTTGGGGCTGCTCATCGGTACTTAGGGCGTAATGCGGTGGTTTATGAGAGCGGGGCGTGGAGCACGCCGTTGGGGGAGGTTCAGATTGACGCGGAACTGGCGGGTGAGATTGCGGCGATGGACTGTGTGATCGCGGATGCCGAGGTTCACAGCGGCGAGCACAGTATCGAGGTTCAGGTTCCATTTATTCAGTATCTTTTTCCGGAGGCTCGGATCGTGCCGATTATCGTTCCGGCTGCGGAATTCGACCTGCGTTTGGGTTCGAAGACGGCGGACATTATTCGCGGGGCGGCGGGCAAGAAGATAGTTGCAGTTGCCTCGACGGATTTGACACATTATGGGCCTCGGTACGGGTTTGCGCCGCATGGGACGGGGGACGAGGCGGTGCGATGGGCGAAGGAAGTCAACGATATGGATTTTATTCGACTGGCATTGTCGATGGATCCGCATCAGCTTTTGGAGGTTGCGGTGCAGCGGGAGAACGCTTGCGGGCCGGGGGCGGCGGCGGCAGTTGTTGCGGTGGCGGCGAAGTTGGGAAAAAATGAGGGCCTTCTGTTAGCTCATACTCACAGCAATGAGGTGATGGAGGCTCGTTTTGGGCAATCCAGCGCGGAAAGCGTGGGTTACGCGGCGATTATTTACTGATCATTCCTGAAATACATCTGGAAATCGGCACCGATTCTGCTATAATTTAGGCAAGTGGCGATGACGCGGTAATTATTCCCGAGGGTGACGGTACAACATTCGGAGATTGTATAATGAGAAGCAGACGTGCATTCACGCTGATCGAGCTGCTGGTTGTCATCGCGATTATCGCGTTGTTGTTGGCTATAATGGCGCCTTCTTTGCAGAAGGCTCGGGAGAAGGCTCGGGACATTATTTGTCGTGCTCATGCCAAGGGTATTGGGCGTGCGATAATATTGTACCTTGAGGGGAATGACGCTCGGGCGTTTGACAGCAGTGGAAGTAACGGCCTTAACTGGACGGACGCGACGGGGACGTATTTGAGGCCCGGTCATCCCAACTGGAACTCAGCTTACTGGGCTGTCGGATATATAGACTATATAGAAGACCCAAAGGCGTGCGGTTGTCCCAGTTACCGGGCGGCGGCGCTTTTTGACCCCAGCAATGCTTTTTATACACCGCTGGCGGGCCAGACGCCGGAGGAGTTGGGCAAACTTACAGGGTACGGTCTGAATACGTTCTTTTATAAGGATGTTAGAGTGCCGTCCGGAGGGTTCGGTCGGTATAACAGGAAGACATCGGACATCAAGTCGCCGTTTAATTTTATCATCGCACAAGACCACCCGGAGCCGAGGTTCGAGGGGTGGTCTGACCATGCGAGCCCGGCGGGCGGGGACCAGAATGATATGATGTATGTTCGGGCGGGGTATACAGTTAACCTTAGGCAGTACCGTCCGAGCGGAGTGGGTGGGGCCGGCGGTCGCGAACATATCTACGGCACAATATTCCGGCACAGCAAGCGGAGCGAAGCACTGGACGAGCCGTCGGGGATGGGGCAGCGGATCAGCCAGATTAACGATCAGCCGAACGGGCGGTCCAACACGATCTTTCTTGACGGGCACGTGGATGCGATTCCGGAGCATACGAGCGGCCTGGTGACGGAGAGGCAGTATTCGGGTTATTGACGGCTTTTGGCAAGCGATTTCTTAATATAAGCACAGGGTCCTCTGGCGGGTACAGAGGACTTTTTTTTGTAGAGAGTTTTTGATACCGGGATAGCTGGTGGAGAAGGGGCATTCGATGCGAGTTATATCTTTTGCGATTGGGCTTTGTCTTTGTTTTTGCGGGCAGGGATGGTCGGCGGGTTATGTCTGGGTGGAGGGCGAGAATCCTGCTCGGGCGAGTTTTGAGTGGAGTGCTTCGGGTGCGGAGCGGTCGGAACTGCTGAGCGGTGGTCGGTGGCTGCTGCCGAAGGAGCGGGTGGATCTGCCGGATGAGGGGTACCTGGTGGAGTATGACATGGACGTTGAGGAGGCGGGTGAGTATACGCTGTGGCTGCGCGTGGGTTTTGAGTGGATACGTGCGAACGTGTCGTGGCGGTTCGACGAGGGTGCGTGGACGACGGTGGGGATCGCGGCGACGCTGAATGAGAATGACAGCCGCAAGGCGGCGGGGCGGGGCAGGACGGACGTTGAGCGGCGGACGACGAATGTGAAGTACGTTGGGGTGTGGAACGAGGCTGCGTGGTGGGAGATGGGTCGTGCGAAGTTGTCGGCGGGGCGTCGCCGTTTGAGTTTGCGGTTTTTGAAGACGCATCTGGATAATCCGATGGTGGCGGTCGATGCGGTGCTGTTGGTGAAGGGGGATTGGACGCCGGAGGGGAAGCTCAAGCCGGGGGAGGTTTATGATGCGGAGAGGGACCGCAGGGCGGCGGAGAAGGTTTATGAGATGGCGGCGGCGAAGGCGGGGCAGCGTAGCGAGGCGGTGCTCAGCGGGTTGTGGCAGATTGCGCGGTATGACGATTTGGACATGAACGCGGGGACTTATGAGCCCGTGCGGAAGATACCGTCGAGGGAGGAGTACGATCTGAAGTGGATGGGGATCGACGTGCCGGGCGATGCATCGCGGCATCCGGAGCTGATGTTTGGGCATCGGGTGATTTATCGGGCGAGGGTGCGGGTGCCGGGCGAGCTTGAGGGCCGGGGGTTTTATTTGCATTTCGGCGGGACGAACTGGATTGTGAGCGTGTTCGTGAACGGGCGGTTGGCGGGCGAGCATACGGGGGTTTGGATTCCGTGGGACCTGGATGTTACGGAATTTGTCGAGGCGGGCGAGGTCAATGAGATCGCCGTGGCGGTGAAGGGGAGCTATTACGCGTTTGACCGGAAGCACCAGGGTGGGGATTTGAATATGAAGCGGAACCTGCCGCGGGACCGGAACGACTGGTCGCGGTGGGTGGCGCCGATCTGGCCGTCGACGAAGGGGGACGGGGAGGGATTGGAGTACGGGATTGTCAATCCGGTGCGGCTGATGGCGGCGGGGGCGGTGTACACGGAGGACGTGTTTGTTAAGCCTTCGGTTGGGCGGAAGGAGCTTGTGTCGGATGTGACCGTGCGGAATACGGGCGATGCGGAGCGGAGGGTGCGGGTTGAGTGCGAGGCGGTGTATGACCGGGACGGGACGGTTGAGAGGCGTTTTGCGCCGGTGGAGGTTTCGATTGGGGCGGGCGACTCGGCGATGGTAACGGTGAGGGGGGCGTGGGCTGATGCGAAGTTGTGGTGGCCGCTGCCGAATCCGGACTTGTATCGGCTTCGGACGAAGGTGACGATGGGCGGCGAGGTGATCGACACTCACGAGCAGTTGTTCGGTTTTCGCGAGGTTACGGTTGACGGGCCGGCAATATTGATTAATGGCGTGCGGCGGAATTTCTGGAACTGGGTGGACGTGCCGGATGCCGTGAGCGAGGCGAACGATTATGAGCGGCAGTGGCGTGCGGAGGGGGATCGGTTCTTGCGGATGTCGCAGAATCGGCGGTTGGCGAGGGTGATGCCGAGCAGGGAGGACCGGCTGGAGTATTACGACAGGAAGGGCATGGCGGGGCGGCTGTGTTCGATGATCGACGGGATGATGATTAACTACGTGCTGCTGGAGGACGGCAAGCCGAACGAGGCGGTTTGGGCGGGTTTTCGGCGGCATATCGATCAGTTAACGCGGGCGTATCGCAATCATCCGTCGGTGATCTTTTACCAGATTGAGAACGAGCTGGTGTACATTAACGGCATGAACCTTTATGGCGGTCATTTGCCGGTTATCGAGCGTGAGATGCTGAAGGTTTACGAGGCGGGCAAGGCTAACGATCCGACTCGGCCTTACACGGTGGGCGGGGGCGGGGACCTGTCGTTGGCGGAGGGTCTGGCGTCGGCTGACGATGCGCTTGAGATCAACTGTCCGCATTATCCGTTGGGCGAGCTGGACTGGTATCCGGATAACGCGTACACGATGGAGAAGGTTGCCGAGAAGGTGAGCCGATGGCCGTGGACGCGGGAAAAGCCGTGGGTGGTGGGGGAGAGTTTGTTCGCCAAGTGGCTGGAGTTTGGGACATATGCGGCGGGGCCGGCGGCGTTTCGCAGCCAGGACGATGCATCGCGGGCGAAGGCGAAGTTTGTGCGGGCGGTTTACGACGGGTACCGGTGGGCGGGCGTTGCGGGGTTTTTCCCGTGGGACAATCTGAGCGAGTACGAAGATGGTCGGAAGGTATTCAGCGATTTGTATGTGATTCCGCGCAAGCGGGCGTATCGGTTTTATGCGGGGCGCGAGAACGAAGTTCTTGTGAAGGTTATGAACGATACGTTCAGCGCCGAGCCGGTGGTGTTCGAATGGGGATACACGGTTGACGGTCGTCGCGTGGCGGGGGGCAAGGAGAGTCTTGCGATTCGTCCGGGTTACGGGGTTGAGCGGAGGCTGTCGATTGCTGCGCCCAAGACGGCGAAGCGGCTTGAGGGCAGTCTGAGTTTTGCAGTGTCGCAGGAGGGGTCGGCGACGTTTGTTGATTCGTGGGAGATTCCGGTACTGCCGTCGGTCGGGCGGATTGCCGTCAGAGGCGAGGTGCTGCTTTTGGACCGGAGCGGCAGGGTTGGGGATTTCCTGAGGGGCACGAAGACGGCGTACAAGTCCATCGATAGTCTGGAGGCGTTGGGTTCGGCGGAGGGGCTTTTGATTGTTGGGCCGGACACGCTGACGCGGGGGGAGGCTTTGGGGCAGGAGTTGCTGGCGTTTGCGGCGCGCGGGGGGCGGGTGATTGTGTTGGAGCAGGATAATGCGGCGGCGGGCGGGAACCTGCCGACGGTGCTGGAGACGACGCATCGTTTTGGGGGATATGCGCACCCGCAGGCGTTGGGGACGGAGCTGTTCGCCGGGCTGGGCGCGGAGGACCTGACGGACTGGGCGGGTGATCATCCGACGTACAAGAACGTTTACAAGAAGCCTCGTCAGGGTGCTCGGAGCCTTGTGGAATGCGGGGCGCTGCTTCCTTATTCGGCGCTGGTTGAGGCGCCGGCGGGCAAGGGGATTATGGTTCTGTGCCAGTTGCGTGTGGGGGCGAAACTTGGGGTGGAGGCGGCGGCGGATACGCTGTTTGCGAATATGGTTCGGCGTTATGCGGAGTATCGGCCGGCGACGGCATCGGCGGCTGTGTACAGTCCGCAGAACAAACTGCTGGCGCGCAAGCTTTCGCAGACGGGGGTGCTTTTTGAGGCGGTGGCGGATATCGGCGCGGCGCTGGACGGAGGCAAGTACAGGGTTGCGGTTATCGATGCGACGGCGGCGAACCTCAAGGCGCTGAATGGTTTGCGAGATCGTGCGAAGGCATTCGAGGCGGCGGGCGGATGGGTCATGCTGTGCAACGTGCGTCCTGAGAGTATTGCGGGTTTCAATGAGTACGCGGGTGTGGATCATCTGCTTCGGCCGTTCAGGCTGGAGCGCGATCATACGCTGGATCGGGACACGCCGTTGGCGGCGACGATCGGGGACGGTGACGTGATGCAGTACGGCACGGAATGGATCGCGCGGTGGAACGGGAAGCGGTGGGTGAGCGGTTATACATTCGATTATGTGATCGACGGGGACGACGCGGGGCCGTTTACGTATCCGCCGGGGGCGAAGCACGAGCCGTACGAGTACAAGGCGACGATGAGCGACAACGATCCGTATAATTATGTCAACGGCATGTTGAACGACGATTTCTGGAAGTATATCCGGCAGATATGGATCGGCGAGGGGGGTCCGGGGCCGCTGGAGTTTGCGGTGAGGCGGCCTGAGACGATCAGGGAGGTGCGTATATGGAACAACGCAAACTATGGAACGATCGAGGATATCGACGTGATTTTCGATGGAGACAGGGCCAATGCGGTGCGGATGAAACTGCCGGACGCGGCGCGAATGGTTTCGGTGAAGGTTGATCCGCCTCAGACGGCGAGGAAGGCGATTACTCTTCAGATTCGGACCTGGCGGCGGAAGCCGGAGACGAATCGGCAGCCGAACCTCGTGGGGATCGACAACGTTGAATTTGTTCGGGCGGAGCGGCCGTCGAATGGGATCTTTCTGGATCGTGCCGGCGGTCTGGCTGCCTTTGAGAACGGCAAGGGCGGGGTGTTCGTCAATCAGATCAAGTTTATGGAGGACGAACCGCTGAAGGAGAACGAGGGCAAGAAGATTGCTCTTTTAGGTACGATTTTACAGAACATGGGGATCGGGTCACGGACGGCGAATGTGGCGGTGCCGGGCGTTAATCTGGTGTATCGGTCGGTGGATATTACGGGTTTTTGCAATCGGTTCATCGCCGAGAGCCGGGGGCGTGCGGGGTGGTTCGGTCGGAAGGGTCAGGATTTGGCGAGGCTGCCGTTGGGTGAGAACACTTTTGCCAACGTGAGGTATCACGTTATAGATTTCAGCACGTCGCCGGTGCCTGACTGCATCATGTTAGGCAATCTTCGGGGTTCTCCTGAGGGTCTTCCGGGCGAGGTACGCGGGATAGCGATCGGTCGACGGGCGGATGCGGTGTTCTTTCTGCATGGTGCGCATGTGACGCGGCCGGTGGATGATCGGGAACGGAGGCGTCTGGTGTCGGGCGATGAGCGGTTTGTGCTGCCGGAGGCAGCGCGTTATGTGTTGAATTATGCAGACGGGGAGTGTCTTGAGGTTCCCGTGATACTGGAAAAACACGTCGACCACTGGCTGCAGGAGTCGCCTCGGGAGTTGGAGGGCGCGGCGGTGGCGTGGAGCGCGAGAATGGGCGAGGGCAGCTCTCAACAGGCGGTTCTTTACAGCATGAAAGTGGATAATCCTCGTTCTGAGGTCTTGATCGAGAGCATTGATTTTGTTGCGGGTATGGACGGCGAGGGGCGGGTTGTGAATCGTGCCGTGCCGGTGCTGCTGGCTGTTACTCTTGGGGAAATCATCGAGTAGCGAATTATTTGCAGGTTTGGTTCCAATCGGGTATCATTCGCGGCTTAACATTGGTGCAGGGAGTTCTTATGCCGCCCAGATTGATTGAAGACAGACGATATTTGATGCCGTTTGACACCGCGAGCACTCAGCAATTGTTTACGGATTGTCTTGTGGTCGGGGCTGGTATAGCGGGATTGCGTGCGGCGCTGGAGGCGGCGAAGCATTGCGATGTGAGTCTGGTTTGCAAAGGAGCGGCGGCGGACAGCAATACGTGGAATGCGCAGGGTGGTATTGCGTCGGTTCTTGGGAAGGACGACAATATCGAGCTTCACGTTGCGGACACTCTTCGGACGGGCTGCGGATTATGTGACGAGGAGATTGTGCGGTTGGTGGTGAGTCACGGTCCGGAGCTGATTCTGGAGCTGGTCGAGTGGGGTGCGGAGTTCGACAAGGTCGACGGTCGGATCGATATAACATTGGAGGGCGGTCACAGCCGGGCGCGTGTGGCTCATGCACACGGCGATTCTACGGGGCGTGGTATCGCGGAGGCTCTTCTTGAGAAGGTTCGGCAGACGCCGAGGATTAATTTCATCGAGCATTTTTACGCGGTGGACCTGATTACGAACGGTTCCGGGGAGTGTATCGGCGTGATTGGGTGTCGGCCGAACGTGGGTTGCGAGATCATCTGGGCGGGCAATACGATACTTGCGACTGGCGGGGCGGGTCGGCTGTATCGTGAGACGACGAACCCGGCGGTTGCGACGGCGGACGGGCTGGCGATGGCGTATCGGGCGGGGGCGGTACTTCGGGACATGGAGTTCATGCAGTTTCATCCGACGACGCTGTATATCGCGGGTGCTTCGCGTGCTCTTATTACGGAGACGCTGCGCGGGGAGGGTGCGGTTCTGCTGGACATCGAACACAAGCGTTTCATGCACGAATACGACGCGGCGGGCGAGCTTGCGCCTCGGGACGTTGTGAGCAGGTCGATCCTGGATCGGATGCTGCAGACGAACAGCACGCATGTGTATCTGGACGTGCGCCATTTCGACAAGAGTCATTTTCGCCGGCGATTTCCGCTGATCAGCGAGTTGTGCGAGAGTTTCGACATTGACGTGAGCAAGGATTTGATCCCGGTTCGGCCCAGCGCGCATTACATGATCGGCGGGGTGCGGACTGACGGCCTGGGGCGAACGAATATCGGGCATCTTTACGCCTGCGGCGAGGTTGCGAGCACGGGGCTGCACGGTGCGAACCGGTTGGGGAGCAACAGTCTTCTGGAAGGGCTTGTTTTCGGGAAGCTGGCGGGGGCTTGTGCGAGCGAGCAGGTCAATCACGGGGCGAACCAGGTTCGTCGGCGGATGAAGTATGATATACCGCCGTCGGATCGGAGCCGGCTGGATACGGGCGACATACAGAATTCGCTTCGGGCTTTGATGTGGCGGAACGTGGGGATTACTCGCAAGGAGCAGCCTCTGGCGGAGGCTCGCGAGATCGTTCAGTTCTGGCAGCGTTACGTGATGGACAAGGTTTTCGAGGACGCGTTCGGGTGGGAGTGCCAGAACATGCTGACGGTTTCGTGGCTGATGGCTTGCGCGGCGGAGCAGCGGTGCGAGAGCCGCGGTGTGCATAATCGGGTAGATTATCCGGAGACGGATCCGGCGTTTGTACGGCACGTGGAGCAACAGCGGCCCGTCCAGGTTTGAGGTGCTTGGGGCTGGGAGTTTTTTTTTGTGCAAGCCGACGGGCAGATCGTATATCGTAGAAGGAATTGAGAGCGGGTCCGGCGGTCGCCGGGCGAGTCGATCGTTCCGGAGGAAAGTCCGAGCAGGGCAGGGCGCGGTGGTGGCTAACGGCCACCCGGGGCGACCCGAGGGAAAGTGCCACAGAAAAGACACAGCCGATGGCCTTCGGGCACAGGCAATGGTGAAAAGGTGCGGTAAGAGCGCACCGCGGCGGCGGCGACGTCGCCGGCATGGTAAACCCCACCGCCTGCAAGACCAAGTATGCCGGTTGGGGCCTTCGGGCTCCTCTATTCGGCCCGGATAGTTACCGGCGGGTAGGTCGCTTCCCCATTGGGGAGAGCCGGTCGGCAACGGCCGGTCAAGTGTAATGGCCGCCCACCGCTTTGGCGGTGAACAGAACTCGGCTTATGGACCCGCTCTCTTGTTTTTATTGTCGACTTCCGGTTTCTTTTTGTTTTCATGATTTGCGACGTTTGTATTATTGGCGCGGGGGCGGCGGGGCTGATGGCGGCGGTGTTTGCCGGTCGGGTCGGGGCGGACGTGGTTGTAGTTGAGCGGAACACGACGGCGGGGCGCAAGCTGCTACGGACGGGGCGGGGGAGGTGCAATCTTACGCATGAGGCGACGATCGAGGATTTTGTGAGGGCGTGCGAGCCGTGCGGAAGGTTTTTGAAGCACAGCCTGTATACGCTGAGCCCGCACGAGACCCGCAGGTTCTTTCATCAGCACGGGATGCCCACGAAGGTGGAGGGGGCCGGGTGCGTGTTTCCGGCGAGCGATCGGTCGACGGATGTTAAGAACGTTCTGCTGGAGCAGGCCAAGGGGGCGGGGGTGCGGTTTGTGTATGGGCGGAGGGCGTTCTACCGTGTGTGGCGGCGGGAGGGGCGGTTTGTGGTGAAGGCCGAAGGCGACTCCATCGAAGCGGAGCGGTTGATTGTGGCGACGGGGGGTGTGTCGTGGCCGGGCACGGGATCGACGGGGGACGGCTATTCGATTGCCGCATTTTTTGGGCACGAGATTGTCGAGCCGCAGGCGATTCTGGTTCCGCTGATTACGCGCGAGACATGGTGCGGCGAACTTGCCGGCGTAAGTGTCGGCGAGGTGGAAATAAAGTCGGTGGTTGCGGATATGAAAACGGCCTCGGCGACGGGGGCGATGATGTTTACGCATGACGGGATCGGCGGGCCGGCGGTGTTTGACCTGAGCAGGAAACTGGCGAGCAGTTTGGCGATGCTTAAGAGCGTGGAGGTGCGGATAGATCTGTGTGAGGGCTTCAGCAGGCAAGGCCTGGAGCAGAAGTTGATCGGCTTGTGTAGCGAACACCCCAGTAGGAGCGTTCCGGGCGCGGTGGGCGAGCTTGTGCCGCGGGCGGTTGCGGATCAGTTGTGCCGGATGGCTGCCTGCGCCGCGACGCGATGCTGTGAACTGTCGAAGGCCAAACGTGAGAAACTGCTGGAATTATTGAAGGCCCTGCCGCTGAAGATCAAGGGTACGCATTCGATCAGGGAGGCGACGGCGACGCGGGGCGGGGTCTGTCGCGAGGAGATCGAGCCGACGACTATGCAATCGAAGATTGTGCCTGGGCTGTTCTTTGCGGGGGAGGTCATTGACGTGGACGGGCCATGCGGGGGGTACAATTTGCAGATCGCGTGGTCGACGGGGGCTTTGGCCGGCGCAAGTGCCGCCAAACCTGTTGCTGAGGCTTAATCATCCTTCATGCTGACGCATGTTGGAGCCTGTAGATATATGCGTCTTCAATGAAAACATTGCTAATGACATTGCGTGTTAAGCGCATATTTGAAATACCCGGACCAGTTACAATGGCTGAACTAAGCAAATTGATGAGATCGTCACTCGTACTGACGACACTGATATTCTGCAGACTTAACTCGTGCTGAGCAACGGACTTCAGTTGCTCCTGGACTTTCTCGTATGCTCGTTTGGGCCCTTCTTCGTCGACTATGGGCATTGCCAGAAAAAGGCGCCATTCGTCAGAGTCAGTCATATAAAGCCAAAGTGCGGCCGTTACCGTCAGACCTGCCTCATCGAGCTGACGTATCAGCCGATGCCCGGCTTCAATGTCGGCTTCTACCAAAAACGACTTATCCATTTTAGTACTCCGTGGTCTGAATCTGTAATTGCACCAAGAAGTTCCTCAGCTTGCTTCTTGTCATACGTTTGGTATCGACTCTTCTCACTCCAGTCTTTCGCCATGCCCCAGTTGACCGCAAAGTGTGTATCGTTTTGGGTTTCTTTCTCCAGTTCTTGTGTCAGTTCCGCGGACTTCACCAGCTTTCTGAGATCGTGTGTGTAAACGTCCTGCACAATTCGTGGTTCGGGCGGAAAGTCATATTGTTTCGTCTGCCGCGCGATACACGCCTTTAGCCCGCATTTCTCACCGTTGTTCTCTTTGAGATGATCTGCGGGGACTTCCGGGGTGGGCAGGTTTGGCGAGGGGTTGGTGTGGTCTGCTTTTTGCTTACCGAGCGGGCGAATTGCCTTTGTGT
>Ga0334883_1001109_pt1 | contig 42278 bp, 38 predicted proteins | sample GraSluR1_MG_6_FD_207230 | JGI IMG/M metagenome (GOLD analysis project Ga0334883, IMG submission 207230) | Sludge microbial communities from methane-producing bioreactor in Wageningen University, Netherlands - Granular Sludge_09_05-R1 | ecosystem: Engineered > Bioreactor > Anaerobic >...
CCGGTCTCAAAGCCCGCATATCTGTGATTATACCTTTGCCCGGCTCAACACCAAGCTGCATAAGCCTTACCCTTTTCCATTTGGCAAGGGAGTGCACCACCTGTGCCCTCTGCTCTCCAAGAGACTTCACGGGAAAGCTCACAGGACGTTCCACACCATTCAAGTCGTCATTTATGCCTGTACCATCCAGTACAGCAATGGGAGACGAAACCCTGGTCAACGACAAACGGGCCGACAAATGTTTTTGGAAGCTCTCCTTTACATAAGAGATTGCAGCTTCTGTTTCCAATAAATGTGAATAAACCATAGTTTTGAATATTTGCATAAAAAAAAACAGCCTCCCGACGGGGGAGGCTGTTGAATACTTTTCGTTAATGTACACCTGCTATCACAACCTTCCCTGTCGAACAATATTATTATTATTCGAATTATTATTAAGAAGGTTATTTGATAGGTTTTTCATTTTGCCTTGCGTGCTTTTCAATTGCGAATGTAATGATTTATTACAAACATGCAAAATTTTATTCTGTGTAACCCGGATTTTGTTGCAACTGAGGGTAAAATTTCCTTTGTGTGTGCGAGATAGGCAGTACAACTTTATAATAACTCCAATCTACGGTTCCCGGGCAACCAGCCGATTCTGCAAAATTGTAGCCATCTCCGTCCAACCTTACAACAGGCCTCCCCAGGCGCATCTGGTCAAAGAAACGGTGACCTTCGCCCACGAATTCCTTGCGCCTTTCCAGCTGGATCAAATCGTCAGTGGCAACCACATCCTGCACATTAGGGTTAGCCCTTTTGCGGATTGCATTCAAATAGCCACTTGCAACCCCTGCACCGGCAGTGCCTTTTAGAGCACCTTCTGCAGCTATCAAATAGGCCTCTGACAACCTAAGCAATTTAGGATTATTGTAACGGAAATTGACCCCGCCATTGCCAGGGAATTTACCCAACCACGCTTTTTCGGAGTCATATTGCGAATCACGCCTTACAAATTGTGCCCTGATGTCATCCGGGTCACTTTCAATCATGTTTACCCAACTGACGGTAGGAACAAGAGATGCACCGGCAGAAGGGCTGCCATGCCACAGATTGTGAAAATAAGAGACATAACCACCATCTGCATCAATTCCGGATTGCGCAGATACAAAGAGCTCAAGAATTGTCTCAGATGCCCCCTCCTGTTTCCAGTAGTCCAAATACTGGTTCCTGGTGGCAAGGGTATACGGGGAATCATCAATCACCTCTTTTGCGGCTGTATATGCATTATTCCAGTCACCTTTGTATAAAAAGACCCTGGCCTGCAGTAACCTGGCAGCCCAGTAATTGAAATGGCCGGTGTTTTTGTCCCTGGACAACAAAGGCAAAGCAGTTTGCAAATCGTCCAAAACCTGTTCATAGGTTTGGGCAACAGTGCTCCTTGGCTGTTTGGACTCCGAAGGGGCTGTAAGTCCTGTAATGAGCACAGCACCTAAAGAGGCTCCATTGTCTTTCATATAAGGGTAGCCATACAACCGGGCCAAATCGAAATAAACCAAAGCCCTTACAGCATAGGCCTGCCCAATGTAATCGTTCTTTTGGGCAACCTGGGCAGAGTTGGCAGGCTCCAGGTTTTCTATATTGGCAAGCAAAGTGTTGCACCTCATTATGGTTTGGTAGCACTTGTTCCAGATTTCGAAATAGGTGCTACTCTCCGATTCATATCCCAAGGTATAAACCTGCACCCATCCGGTGCTCATGACCCTTGGCTGTATATTGTCACCCCGCTGGTCACCCATCAATTGCATCAAAGTACCATAGTAGTCCTGGTATTTCATATCTACATAAATACCGTTAACCGCAACATTGGCATCGTACAAAGTTTGCATTGCAGTCTCTGCCACTACCGAATCTGTAGGCTTGGTATCCAGGAAACCCTCGCATGAGAGCAATAAAAAAGAGATCAAAGCCAAAACCGGTAAAATCAATTTATATTTTTTCATATCTATTATCATTTAAGAGGTTATAAAGAAATTTCCAAACCAAGTGTGAAAGTCCTCAATGCAGGGAATGTGAAATTGTAATATCCGTTGGACTGCACTTCCGGGTCAAAATTCAAACCTGTAAAAGTAAGTAAGTTGTTACCTGCCATATAGACCCTGGCATTTGAAATGCCGGCCTTGTCAAGCCACAAAGAAGGAATACTGTATGATACGGTAAGGTTTTTCCATCTCAGGTAATCTCCCTTTTTGAGGGCCCTGCTGGAATCGTAATAGCCACCCTGGTTATTACCTGCAACCCTTCTTGGTACATCCGTAACATCTCCCGGCTTTTGCCATCTGTCAAGTTGCCTTGCAGAGGTATTCTTGTAGGAGTTGTAGCCATCATCTTCCAAATCGTCAACGGCATTGTCCCACACATGATGGCCATATTTGTAAGACCAAGACATTGAGGCAGAGAAATTCTTCCAGTCAAAAGCAGCATTGAAACCACCAAACCCCTTAGGAATGGCAGTCATACCATCCAGTATTGTAGAAGATGCCTGTGACCTTGAAACCAAAGTGCGGTCCCTTGAACCATCGGGCAGGGTAGCATTGGAGTAATAGAGAGGATTTCCTGTTTGTGGGTCTACCCCGTAATACTCACGTGTATAGTATTGCACATAGGAATATCCCGCTTTCCAGATATGTGGCCTGCTTACAATCTGCTCACCCTCTTCTGACAAAGAAAGGACCTTGTTTTTAAGAGTAGCCCAGTTGATCCCGGCCTTCAGACTCATATCTTTATTCTTTATGATATCTACATTCAAAGAGAGCTCTACCCCTTTGTTTTCCATGGAACCTATGTTTGTGAGGGCACTCCCGAAACCTGTAGTGGAAGGAACCGTTGCATTTAGCAAAAGGTCTTCTGTGGTTTTGTTGTAATACTCTGCAACAAACTCATATTTGTCCCACAACCTTGCATCCACCGCAATATTCCAGTTACGGTTCTTTTCCCAGGTAAGGTCTTTGTTGGCTAAGTTAGAAGGATAACCCGCAGCCTCTTCGCCATAAATCTCGTAATCAAAAGTGGCCATGTAACCAAAATAACTGGACGGAAGGGTACCGCTTGTCCCATACGAACCTCTTATCCTCAAATCGTTTATCCAGTTAATATTTTTAATGAACTGCTCATTGCTCAAACGCCATGAACCTGCAACCGACCAAAAGTTACCCCAACGGGTATCGGGGCCCAACCTGGAAGAACCATCCCGGCGGAAAGAGCCGGAGAGATAGTAACGGCTATCGTAATCGTAACTGGCACTACTCACAAACGAAAGCAAATTGGAGAGGCTCCTGTATGTGTAACCCGATTCAAAATTGGTGGCCAACGCAGATTCAGTGGCACCAAAATTAGAAAAGTCAATTTTTGCCAAACGGGTATAGAGGAACTCCTCCCTCTCTGCCTCCCATCCGGCCATAAGGGCTATATTATGCTTGTCCAAAGATTTATTGTAGTTTGCAATTGTACTGCTCACCTGCCTGTCCACAAACCTGTGCCGGTCCGAGGCATAACCCTGCCCGTAGGCAGTAAAGTTGATATGCCCGTAAAGCCAGGCAAAACGGTCGTGCATCTTGAGGTAGTCTTTGCTCACAAGGCTCTTGATTTTAAAATCGTCTGAAATCCTGAGCTCTGCCCAACCCTTTAGCATCACACGCATCTGGGTAGCATCGTTTATCTGCAAATCGAACTGAGGTACAGGATTTACCCTTGTACCCCCATCGTAAAACTCCATCCAGTAAGAACCATCGTCATATTTGAAAGGCCAGCGAGGTGTAAGGTGCACTTTCCACAAATAGAACAGGTTGTCCTTTGCCTGACCATCTTGGTGACCACTCTGCTTTTGGTCTGAGAACTGTATTGAACCCCCAACCCTCAAACGGTTGGACATCTTATGCTCTGCATTGATATTTGCAGTGAAACGCTCCAGGTACTGGATACGGTTGATACCGTTGTCATCTGTATAAGCCACCGATGCAAACACCCTTGAATTTTCATTACCACCCGAAATTGACATCTCGTAGTTTTGTGAAACCGCCGTACGGAACAACTGTTTTTCCCAGTCGGCATATTCAAGGTCACTTTTACGCGAGGGATAGTACCTCTCTGTCATCACATTCACATAATTGTCCAAAGAACCATAGCTTTGCCACTGTGCAGGATTGTCGTTGCCGTAGTTTGTCCAGGCCTCACGGGTAAGGATTTCACCCTCTGCCTCGGTAACTGTAGGATAATTGTCCATGGCAAAATAAGAAAGTGCCATGTTGGCTTTGAATGTAGTTGTTACCTTGCCGGCCCGTCCCTTTTTGGTGGTGATTATTATCACACCGTTGGAAGCTCTGGAACCATACAAAGAGGCTGCAGCAGCATCCTTGAGCACTGTAATGGACTCGATGTCGCCGGGGTTAAGGAAGTTCATGGCACTCGTGTACATGTTGCCGGAACCCCAGTCCCCGCTTGTTGCAGGAACGCCATCAATTACATATAGAGGTTCGTTGCCGGCATTGAAAGAGCCGAAACCACGGATCCTGATCTCCGGCAACGACCCTGGTTGCCCCGATTTTTGGGAAATCTGCACTCCGGGAACAGAACCAACTATAGCCTGTTCAAAATTAATTACCGGAACATCCTTGAAATTCTCTTGTCGTAATTGTGTTGCAGAGCCGGAATATGAACCCTTGGTGGCAGTACCATAGGCCACCACAAGCACCTGGTCCAGCCCGACTGCCTGTTGAGCAAGCACCACATCAATTACAGAACGATTGTTCACAGAGAGCTCCTGTGTCTGGTACCCGATATTGGAAAAGACCAATATCCCGTTTGCAGGGACATTGTTGATTACATAGAGGCCATTGGCATCGGTAGAGACACCAATTGTGGTTCCTTTGACCATTACAGAGGCAAACGGAACTGCAGAGCCGTCGGTAGCATCGGTCACCTTACCGGTAACCCTGGTTTGTGCATACAGCTGTAGCATTGACAGCAACAATATGCACAAAAGCATAAAAGTCCTTTTCATCATGTTTAATGAGTTTTAAGTTAGGTTGGTATGTTTAGAAAAACAAAAGAGTAAGCAGAGTTAACTGCCAGAAGGTTGATCTTTTAGGTTAGCAATAAAAGTTCCTTAAACTTTTTCCAAAATAAATATTTTTTGAGACAATCGCAAAAAAATTATAATTTGCAACCAATAATAGTATAAATATGGAAGAGCATGTTGCATTATACTGGCAAAAAGCCGGCAAGCAAGATAACAATCTGCATAATCATGCAGTCGAATGCATGTTGTGCCCACATAATTGCATATTGAAAGAGGAGCAGAAGGGGATATGCAAAACAAGGGAAAACCACAAGGGAACACTCTGCACCCTTGCATGGAACAACCCCTGCTCTATATGCCTGGACCCAATAGAGAAAAAGCCACTCAACCATTTTTTGCCGGGCACAAAAACCCTGTCCATAGCTATTGCCGGTTGCAATATGAGATGCCTCAACTGCCAGAACTACAACATATCCCAAAAATCCCCAAAAGAGACTGCAAACTACAACTACACCCCGGCTGCTATTATTGAACTGGCAAAAAAATACAATACTCCCTCAATCTCCTTTACCTATACAGAACCTACTGTCTACTATGAATACATGCTGGCTACAGCAAAACTGGCTCACCAAAACAATATCAAAACAGTGATTGTTTCAAACGGGTATATAAACAAGAAGCCGCTCCAAGAGCTTTGCAATTACATAGATGCTGCCAATATAGACCTCAAGTGCTTTGACCCCGCCTTACATTTGAAACTTACAGGTGCCAAATTGCAACCTGTCCTGGATTCCCTGCTATTGTTGAAAAGGGGAAAAATATGGCTGGAGATAACACATCTTATGATTCCGCAATATAGCAACAACCTCCAAACATTTGAAAAAATGTGCCAATGGCTGGTAAAAAAAGGATTTGACTCAACACCATTGCACATCAACCGCTTTTTCCCACAAAACGAACTGGTACATTTGCCTGCCACACCCGTAACCACTATAAAGGAAGCCGGCCGGATTGCCACCCAAGCCGGAATAAAACATGTTTACCTTGGGAATATCTGACCCCTTGGCAATTTGAAAACCGTAAAGACCCAGATACGGGCACCATCCCGCCATCCGTCCCAGCCAATCCCCGCCTTGTCACGCGAACAGTGGCCCAGGAACTCCTCCAGTGTCCACCCTGTTTCCGTAGCAACCTGAGGTAAGAAAAGACCAGAGCGGCTACCCTTGCCAATAACTACCCCGTGCTTGCCCATCTCAATCTCTGCCACGTTATCAATCAAACGCATGGGAGAAAGTACAGATACTTCATACTCCAAAAAAGGCAACTCTTGCACACTAACCGGCACAAAACGGGAATCGTTCAGGGCTGCCATAGTGGCAATATTTGCAATATCTTTGTAGAGAGGCTCTTCACTTTGTATATAACCAATACAACCACGCAAATTGCCCTCTTTCCTTAGAGTGACAAAAACCCCGCTTGCCTGCTCCAAAACAACCGGAACCTTATCAAAACCATACTCTGCCAACACCTCCAAAGCAACTGCAGAGCCATCAATCCCCTCTTCTAAGTTAAAATTGGGCTGTTTGTCAAAATCTTTCGTAACAGCGCTTTGTATTGCCCTTTTGGCAATCTCAACAATACAGCTTTCCAAATCATGCACAGCAATGGCCCAATAACCCACAACTCCATCCTTGCTTCCATATTGGCTATTGTCCCCTGAATTTTTGTATTGCAACGGTTTGTAATTGAAACCCCAAACATTTTGAGTAAGGTGAAGCAAAACCAAGACAGAGCTCCAGCCACACAAAGAGGTATACAATTCCTTGACACCTTTGCCGGCATTTGACTCCAAGACCTTGAGCAACTGAACGGGAGACTGCCCAACAATGGCTTCCATGGTAGTATTGTCCAATATGCGGGCATCTTCGTAGGATGGGTAGTGGGAAAAATCTGTACTTACAACAAATAGGTTTTCGCTGTTGAACCATGGCTCCAGGATATTTGCAATTTCGGCACACTGAGCAACCGTAACATCCCCAATTATAATTGGAACAATTTTGTAACCAGCCCTTAACACATGGTTTACAAAAGGGAGTTGTACCTCAAGACCATGCTCTCCATCATGATGAGCCGGGTTGTCAGAAAAAAGCAAAGGGTTCTCATTGCACAATCCATTACCAACTTCGCAATCTACCTCCTCTGTACCATACGGCATCTCAAAATTACCGGCTGTGTAAACAGAAGCCCCTGCAAATGAGTTCCTGTGAGCCGTCCCTATCAAAAAAACCCTTTTGTATACCCTGTTCCTGTCAATCTGATTATATGCAGAGGCAGCAACCTCCCCGGAAAAAACATAACCGGCATGAGGCACCACAAGCGCACAGACATCCCCTGACTCTGCAGGCAATGCATTGGAAAACAATTGCTCCAGATTATCAGAAAGTTCTTGTTTGGTTGCAGGGTAGAACGAACCCGCAACAGCAGGCCTTCTGTCCATAGTAAAATATTTAGGCTAGCAGCAAACCACTAGTTGTTCATATCCTTTACAATAACATCATGTGCCCCACCCTCTATAATGCTGGTAGATGAGACCATTGTAATGTGTGCTTTTTCTTGCAATTCACCAATGGTAAGAACACCCGAACTGCACATGGTTGCTTTTATCTTGACCAGGGTAACATCCAGGTTGTCCTTTAGTTTGCCGGCATAAGGCACATAGCTGTCAACACCCTCCTCAAACTTGAGGTTACCGCTGCCACCCATATCGTATCTCTGCCAGTTGCGGGCCCTGTTGGATCCCTCACCCCAATACTCCTTCACATAACTGCCATTAACCATCATCTTGCGGGTAGGGCTCTCGTCAAACCTGGCAAAATAACGCCCCATCATAAGGAAATCGGCACCCATGGCCAACGCCAGAATCATATGGTAATCCTGGACAATACCACCATCGGAGCAAATAGGAATATATTCACCTGTCTCTTCAAAATATTCGTTACGAGCCTGTGCAACCTCTATAAGGGCAGTCGCCTGGCCCCTGCCAATTCCCTTTTGTTCACGTGTAATGCAAATGGAACCTCCGCCTACACCAACCTTTACAAAATCGGCCCCGGCTTTTGCCAAATACAAAAAGCCCTCTTTGTCCACCACATTACCGGCACCCACCATAACAGAATTGCCATACTCACCCCTAATATACTCAATGGTCTCTTTCTGCCATTCGGAGTAACCATCAGATGAGTCAATGCACAACACATCCACACCAGCCTTGAGCAAAGCAGGCACTCTCTCTTTGTAGTCACGGGTATTGATACCTGCACCAACCACCAATCTCTTTTTGGAATCCAGCAACTCGTTTGGATTGTCCCTGTGGCTATCGTAATCCTTGCGGAACACGAAATATTTAAGACGTTTCTTTTTGTCTATTATAGGCAGAGTATTTAGTTTGTGGTCCCATATTACATCGTTTGCCTCATTAAGGGCAATGCCGTCCTGGGCAGTGATGAGGTTTGCAAAAGGGGTCATGAAATCCTTTACCTTTTTGTCCATGGGATCTTTGTCAACACGGTAATCACGGCTTGTTACCAACCCCTGCAACACCCCGCAGGCAGAGCCATCGTGTGTAACCCCAATTGTAGAAAACCCGGTTTTCCTTTTGAGTTCCAAAATATCTGCCAAAGTATGCTCCGGAGTGATATTGGCCCTGCTCTCTACAAAACCTGCCTTGTACTTCTTTACCTCCTGCACCATACGCGCCTGCTCTTCTATTGGCTGCGAACCGAATATAAACGAAAGACCACCCTCCTTTGCAAGGGCAATTGCCAACTTACTGTCCGACACCGACTGCATTATTGCAGATACAAACGGTACGTGAAGTTGTATGCGCGATTGTTCCCCTTTTTTGAATTTGACAACCGGAGTATTTAAAGAGACCCTGTCGGGAGTATGCTCTTTGGTTGTCAAACCGGGAATTATAAGATATTCGTTGAATGTCCTTGAGACTTCGTTTAGAATGTTAGCCATAATATTTGAGATGAAAAGTTTTGCAAAATTACCGAAAACATTCCTTTTTTGAAACTAATCACCAAAAATAACGGGAAAGAGGAAAGTAACAACCCCTGTCCAGATGGCGTAATAGGGCATGAAACGGGCAATGGCCAGGTGCGCACCAGAAAGCTGTTCCGGTTTTTTGACTGCCAAAAAAAGACGGTAGGTGACCAACAACAAATTTATGAGTACCAGCAGGTTGCTACCCAATACAGCCACACGGTTGGGGGATATGCCCCACTCCGAAATCCTGAACACAATTGCAGAGAGGGCAACGGCGTTCACAATAATTGTGACAACAGACAATACAAGTAACAAAAATGTATTGACCCGCCCTGGCGACTCTGCAACCGAAAAGAGGATCAACGCCATCACACCAACAAGCAAAAGATTGAAAATGAGCAAGAACTCCCTGTCGTTATAGGGATCTTTGCCGGTCCACACAATTGCAGCAAGGTAAACCAACAGCATAACCAACACCAACGGGGTAAAGATTTTTGCAATGAGTGGCGAGACACTCTTCACAAGCAGAGGGTTGTTGAGCACAATATATGCACCTGCCACAGGAACGGCAGCAAGCCCCCAAATGGCTATGTTGCCAAAGTAAAAATCTTCTATATCCATATCTATAAGCTCGAAAAGCCCGATGGTCATGAAACTTAGTATCCCCCCTGCAATAACGATTACCACACCTATGACCGCCAGGTCGCCATTGAACCTTAAAAATCCCGTGACCTGTTGGCCATCCTTCACATTGCCACCGGTAAAAGCATATCCTGTGAGTGACCACAAGAATAGGGGCATATGTATAAAGGAGAGCACCAGGGTATCACGGGTATCGTCACCCGGCAACAAGTTTATGTAAAGGGCAGAGAGCAGTATAAGGGTTATCACACCAACGGCACGCCTCCACTCCAGCCCGCTCTTTGCAATAAAATAGATTGCCATAGCAGGCAACACAATAAAGGAGATGTTTCGCGGGAAGAACCAATCGCCGTCCAGCCCAAAGAAAGAGGGAATCTTGGCTATAAAGCCCGACAAAAGTGCCAATGCTATTACCAAAGGCAATTCGTAATTGGAAAGTACTTTGGATTTCAAAGTATCTTGATAAAAATTTTTCATACTATTTTTTTTGACTTTTAATTAATATTTCAAGGGCCGAAAGGTGTTTTGAAAACTCCCTCCTGCCCAACTTTGTAATGTTGTAACGGGTATTTGGTTTGCGGTCTACAAAGCTTTTCTCTACCTCAATGAAACTCTCCTTTTCCAACGCCTTGAGGTGGCTGGCCAGGTTACCGTCGGTAACATCCAGCAGCTCCTTTAGGGAGTTAAAGTCCAGCGAATCATTGGCGGCCAGCACACTCATGATGCCCAGCCGCGTACGGTTCTCAAACGCCTTGTGGAGTTTATGAAGGGAGCCTATCACCGTTGGTATTTGTAGTGGATTACTATTCCGTAGATAATGTGCATAAGGCCAAATCCTGCAGCCCAAAACAACAAGCCTGCCACAGGGAAAAGGGCCGCAAACAAGCCCAGCACTACCTCGATGGCCCCAAGCAACTTTAACTCCCTGAATGTATAGTTACCCGCATTGAACATGGCTAAGCCGTAAAAAACCAGAGACAGCGGTATCATCAACCACACCTGCCCTGAAATAAGCAGCACCAGCATCAGCAAGCCACCCGCAACCAAAGGCATGGAGAGATTGGCTATGAACCTTGCAGAGGCAGCCCTGCCTACAGGCTCCTTGGTTTTGACAGCCCTGCGGCGGGTAAGGTAAAATGCACTACCGAGCGACAGCAGCAACACCGCTACCGCAACCCAAACAACCGGCATAACCGACTCCATAGATTGGATGTTTGACAATCCGGTTTCACCGCCGTTAAACCCGGCCTGCCCGACCAACTCTGCAGGGCGGAACCCAAAAAGTGAGTGGGCAATATATGCACCCACCAAAGCGTAGATTCCGGCAAGCACTCCGGCCCACCCCGACAGCGACATAAAACGCGAAGAGCGCTCCATCATTGAGCGGATCTCCATCAAATCCTTTAAATAATCCTCTTCTTTCTTCATTTTGAAAAGTACTTTGTACTGCAAAGTTAAATAAGATTTCTTAACCTGCAATTTTTTTGAAAAATAGCTTGTACAAAACAGGCACATAAAGCAAAGTAATGACTGTGGCAAACAACAACCCGAAAATTATTGCAAGAGCCAAGGGTTCCCAAAGCAAATCGCCCGAAAACCAAAGCGGAAGCATACCCAGCGAGGTAGTGAGGGTGGTGAGCAACACCGGGCGGAACCTGTTGTGGGCAGCCCTTACAATCACATCGTTCAAATGGGCATCGCCATCGTTTGCAATCTCAATATCTATTCTGTCTATCAATATAATAGCATTGTTAACCACAATCCCGGCAAGGGCAATTACCCCCAGCACCCCAAAGAAACTCACAAAAGAGCCTCCTATAAACCAACCCACAACAACGCCAATGATTCCAAGCGGAATGGAAATAACAATGATAGTCATCTTACGTATGGAGTTGAACTGCAAAACCAACAACAAAACAATCAAAAAGAGAGCAAGAGGCAAATTGACAAATATTGCCCCCAGGTTGTCGGCGGTATCCTCATCTTCTCCCCCGAACTGGTAACTGTAACCATTGCCCCACTCAACCGACTGCTCCTTTATCCACGGCTCTGTCTGCTCAAAAATATCGGCAGCATTGTAACCCGGTTTCAGGTAGGCACCAACCGTGATTGTACGCTCCAACTCCCTGCGGATGATCTTAGGATATTGCCACACGGTCTTTACCTGCGCTATCTCCTGCAATCCAACAGCCCTTTGGGCACGGGCAGAGTAAATTGTATATCCCTCCAGTTTGCGCACATCGCTGCCAATTCCCTGCTCATCGCTGCCAACACTCTGCACACCCCTCAAATATACGGGAACCCTTTTGTCACTATCCCTGAATTCATCTACCGGAACCCCGGACATGCCGGCATTCAATGCCATGGAGGCCTCAAGGCTTGTAAGCCCCGCACGGGCAGCTTTATGAGCGTCAATGTCCACAAATAGCTTTTTGGTCATCGGCCCCCAATCGTCGGTAATATTGACAGCCCCTTGTACCTCCCTCAATTTCATTTTTATTTGGTTGGCAATAGAGCGCAATTTTTCTGGATTGTCGCCGGAAACCCTAATCTCCACAGGTGTCCCCGAAGCACCCGCACCCGTAAGCCGGTTCACACGAATATCGGCATCGGGAATATTCCCGGTACAAAAAGCACTCACTTTCTCAATTATGTAATCGTTGTCCTTGTCTCCGGTGGTATTGAGCAACATATGGGCATAACCAGCCTTTGCCTCATTCTTGAAATAACCCAAATCGTAAGGCTCGGGACCCTCACCTACAAAGGCAGAGTAATCCAGTACCCCTGCCATCTTTGACCCTTGTTTTACAAGCAAAGTACTGTCTATGAAAGCTCCAATGATATCCACAGCCTGCACAGTGTTCTCTATCTGCATACCCGATGGGAAATTGATATCTACAGTAACCAGGTTACGGTCACTGTCGGGCACCAGTTTGAAAGGGATGAAACGTATGGAAACAACAGCCAGCACAAAGAGCACGGCAATAACCGAAAGCAATTTGAAAGGCCTCTCCAATAAAAACAACAACAACTTGTTGTACCACAAATTGAACCTTTTGATATAGTTGTCCAAAGCCAAAGACCATTTACTCTTCTTTCCCTCACCGGTTTTGGCAACATATACTGCAAGCATGGGAATCAAAGTGAATGAGAGCACCCAGGAGCCAAGCAAAGTAGCACTTACTACCCAAAACAACTGAGAAGAGATCTCACCCATAGGGGTAGCAGCCAAAGCAAAAGGCAAAAAAGCAGCAGAGGTGGTCAAAGAAGAGATAAGCAGAGGAACCAGCAGCTCCCTCCCAGAGGTCACGGCAGCATCAAAAGCCCCCATCCCCTCCTTGATTTTGACCAGAATGGACTCCGACACCACTATCCCGTTATCTACAAGCAACCCCAAAGAGATGATGAGGGCGGCCAAAGAGACCTTGTTAAACCCCAACCCCAACAATCCAAGGAAAAAGAATGAGGTGAGGATAACCACAGGCACCAGGGTAGCCACCAAAGAGCCGGTCCTGACCCCCAGGAACAGAAGCATCACCCCAAGCACAATGACAATACTCTGCACAAGGTTCACCAAAAAATCTCCAATTTGCCCATTTACAACATTGTCTTGCGATGCAGACCTCACCACCTCTATGCCCAAAGGCAAGTTTTTATTCAGCTGCTCGGTTACCCTGTCGGCATCCTCTCCCATCCTCACAATATTGGCACCATCTCTCAAAGACAAAAAGAGGGCGATGGCCGGTTTGCCATTTATCTTCACCAACTTTTCCCGTGGAGAAACATACTCCCTGGTAATACTCTCTGCAATATCCCCCAAATAGAGTAGCGAGCCACCCTGCACAGGCAACAACACTTTTTCCAGCTCTTCCAAAGAGCCAAAACTACCCGACCCCTCCACAGCAATCCTCTCCTTTCCGGCACTCACCTCACCGGCAGGCACAAGCACATTTGTAGCCGAGATTATATTTTTGATTGTATTCAAATCCAAACCATGCAAAGCCAGCACCTTGTCGTCGAAATTTATGTAAATCCGCTCCTGCTGCACGCCACCCATCTTTACCTTTGCAACATCGGGCAGCAAAAGCAACTCATCCCTCACCTGTTTGGCATAATCTTCAAGAACGTCATAGCCCACCCCGTCGGAAGTGACCCCCAGGATGATCCCATAGACATCGCCAATTCCATCGTCCTTTACTACCGGCCCCACAATACTTGGCGGCAGCGTCATAGCCGCATCTTCTACCTTGTTTCGCAACTGCATCCACACCCCGTCCAGCTCCTTTTTGCCAACATCGGTAGACAATTCCACCGTAATTACAGACAATCCCTCACGTGACTCCCCCATAATGCTTTTCACCTGGGCCAGCTCCCTTATGACCTCTTCCAAAGGGTCGGTAACCAAAGATTCCACCTCCAAAGGAGAGGCCCCCGGCATCCTGGTGACCACAGAAGCAAAACGAACGGTATACGGTGGCATGCTATCCCTCTCCATCACAAAATAGTTGGATACTCCCAGGATGGCCACAAGCAAAACAGCAATCAAAGTGATCCTGCTGTTGTTCAAAGTTAATTTGGTAAGATTCATCTTAGTACGGTTTAATTTTCATCTATCAAACGGACACGTTTCCCCTCATACAAATTGGAAAGACCTGCAGTAATAACAATATCCCCAACACTTATCCCCTGCACAATCTCATACCCCTTCCAAGTGAGGCTGCCAGCCTCCACCCTCCTTTGAACCACATTATAAACCCCGCTTGCAGAGTCACTCTGCGCCAAAAAGAGGTAGTTGCCCTGGCTGTCGTGACCTAATGCATGCGAAGGAACCACCATCCCCTGCTCTCTCCCCGAAAAATCCACCATCACAGAGGAGCCTGGCAGGAAGCTGCTCGCACCCTCAATCATATCCAACACCACCGGATAGGCCAAAGAGGCTCCTGATCCTTTGCCAATCTCTGCAACCACAGCCCCAAAACGCATTTGGGAATCCTCTACCGAATAAAAAGAGAGGGTATCGCCAACAGAAACCCCTTTCACAACACTCCCCGGAAGCGAACACCTTATTTGCGACCCCAGTGCCGATGAGAAGATAACAACAGGATATCCGGCACCTGCCGGTTCGCCCTCTTCCAAAGCAACAGAGGTGACAACCCCTGCAAAAGGAGCCCTTAGACGGGTATAATCCAATTGGTTGCCGGCACCCTGCACCTGCAATCGGGCGGCATCAAACGCACTTTGGGCCGACTCCATGGCAAGTTTTGCCTTGTCATAATCGGCCAAAGGGATATTCCCGTTTATATAAAGACGTTGCGTACGGGCAAACGAAGATTTTGCAGTGACATAACCCGCCTCTGCACCTTTGAATGCAGAGAGGGCCTTGTTGTAGTTGATGTTGTAATCGTCATTGTCCAAAACCGCCAACAAACTTCCACTGCCAACCGTATCTCCCATTTTGACATATATCTTTTCTATTGTACCAGGCACCTTGAAGGCCAATTTTGCCTGATTGGCAGGGAAAACCACCCCCGGGAAAACCTGGGTATGGCCCATATTTGACTCCCCTGCAATTTGGTAGAAAACGGGAGGGTAAATCTCTTCTGCACCCTTTTTACTGCCACAGGAAAAAGGAATGAGAGCTATTGTAAACAACCAGAGTAGTGCACGTTTCATTTTTATCTTTTTTTAAAATTTTACTTTATTCAAGTAGGTTACCAAATTATTTTTGTATACCAGGCGCTCCTTTTCACTCCCAAGGAAAGTGTAATTGCCTTGTAACCTCTCTGTCTTCAAGAAATCCAGCACAAACTGCGCGCTAGAATTAAGCACCATTGTTTTGGCGCCATACAAAGCCTTTTGGGCATCAATCATACGGGAAACATCTGCTACCCCGTTGGAATAGGCATCCCGAACCACAGCAAAGTTTGCCTCTGCCGCCTCGCTTGCATCGTTTGCCAATTTCATTTCGTGGTAAGAGGCATTGAGAAACTGAACATTGGACATAACCGCCTGCTCCAGACGACTGCGCAAATCTTCTTGCTGCAGCTGTGCCTGGCTAATTTGCACATTTGCCTTTGCCACCTCGTTTTTGATCTTGCCGCCGTTAAAAAGCGGGAAACTCAGGCGCACCCCAATGTTCCAGGTAATATCTTCGGGCGGCGGTGGTACCGGCAACTGCGGGTTGCTTATCATTCCCTCACGAATGAAAGCCTGGTCGGCACCCGCAATAAGTGCCACCTCCGGCATATACCGTTGCGACTTGTACATATCTGCCCTTTGCCGGGCAATCTCCCCTGCCCCGGCAGCAATCTTTAGCTCAGGCGAATTATTGTACAACTGCTCTGTCAAGAAACCTGCATATTTTTGGGAAATGCGCAAATCGGAAAAAAGCATCTCCAAAAGGGAATTTTCCAAAGCCACAAGATTGCCCACCCTCATTGTATCGGGCACATCAATTTCGGTGTCCAAAGGCACAGCCAACAACTGGTTCAACCGGTACATGGCCGCCCTGTGGCGTGCCCTTGCATCGTTCAGCTCCATCCTGCTCATGCTCAGCTCACTCTCCCACCTCCTGACATCGGAAAGCATAAGGTTTCCCTCCTTTTCCTTTGCAACGGCAAGCCCAAGGTTGGCCAAGGTTGCGTTTACATTATTGTTTGCCACATTCGCCAGGTTGCGGGCAAACACCAACCCTGTATAGGCCTCTGCAACCTCCAGCACAATATCCAGCGCCACCTTTTGGCTATTGTAGCTCTCCATCTGCTCCATCAGTTTCTTGATTGCAATATTGGAATAAGCCGCCTGTGAATAAATAACCTGCCTCAAAGTGAGTGAGCCTGTAAAGGTAAACTCCCCCCTCTGCCCCATGGAGGCCTCTACCAGGTTTTGGCTAAGCTGCACCGCAGAACCCGAAAGCTCCAGCGAAGGCAACAAAACCGATTTGGCAATTGCCACATCTTTTTGGGAAATTTGCTCACTGCTTTGCGCAATCTTTTGCTTTATATTGTTTTCCAACGCAATGGAAACCGCCATAGAGAGGGAAGTCTCATTGCCCGGCACCTGCCCCAAATTTATCATTGCCACATCCTGCATAAGTGACCAATTGGGATAAGCCCCCGTTTTGTTGAGACTCTCCATGTTTATCCATGTGGTCCTGCGCACGGGTCCATACTCAATTGGCCAAACCTGCGCATTGCCACCCTCCAGGAACTGCAAAGCCCTAATGGCAGTTTCCCGTGCAACCTTGCCTGCAGAGCCATAGCTGCCTTCATGATTGGCATCTTTTAAAAATGTGATTGTTGCCCCCATCTGCAAATATTTTCTGCTTTCGTAGGCCAGCACCGGAATACCGGCAGAAACAAGTGAATCTATCCTTGCCTTAATCGCAGAGTCGCTCTCAGGCCCAAACGGACAAACCACCTGCACAGAATCCAGCCCGAACATCTGCCCAAAAAGCATCTTGTCACGTTCTATGGATCTTTGCAAACTATCGGGAGAAAAAGCAGCAATAACCGGAGTTTCGTGCAAACCAATATCCTGCACAAGCCCACTGCCTTTTGGACCCGTTGCAATTACCAAACTAACTTTTGGATTTGCCAAAAGATGCTGCAAATTGCTTCCGTAAACAAAAGTCACACCGCCATGTCCCTCCGTCAAGGCTACCAGTTCATTTTCTATGAACATGGTCATCTGGTTATTTGCAGCAGAATCATTTTCAAAGGCTGCGGGGTTGGCACTATCGTAAAAAAGCGCCACTACCGGCTTTGACTGAGCACTCCTAAAATCACTGGCATAAATGTTTTGGACAAACAAAAGCAGCACTATGGCAAACATGGACCTTAATTTCATAACAATCTTTTTATGCGAAGTTAGTTAATATTCACTAACTACAAAAATACTGCCAAGAAATTTAGAGTAATTTTTTATTTTTTGGATTATATTATTTGGAAATCAATTTGATAACCGACTCTGCAAACAGAAGGCCCTCTTTTTCCAGGTCAAAGCCAAACTCTGCAAACTGCCACTTTTTCACAAACAACCTTAACGAACCCATCAACATAATCACAATGTGCTGGTGGTCGATATCGTCCCTGATATGGCCCTGTTGTTGCCCCTCTTTTATAAGGGCACAAAGTATCTTGTTGTTCAGTTCTATAACTTCGGAAACCTTTACAGTGAGCAGCTGGTCGTTGCGGAAAAGCTCTTCTGAAAAAACCACCGAAGAGAGAGAAGGCATCTTGGCAAAGGTCATGAAATGGCTCCGGAATATCCTGCTAAGCTTCTCCAGGGCAGAGCCATCCTCTTCCAATCTATTGTCGTATATCTTTTTACTGTTTTTCTTGAGCAAATCCAGCAGAGTTGCCAGAATGTCGCTTTTGCTTTTGAAATGGCGGTAAATTGCCGGCTCTGAAACCCCAATTCGCCCTGCAATGTTCTTGATAGTGAGTGCCTGTATCCCCCCCTCGTTTATAAGGGCTACCGACGCCTCTATAATCTCTTGCTGCCTGTCTGTTATCATATTGCAATTGCTTTAAAGGTTATTGGCTCACTCTGTTTTGGGTATGGCTCACTCCGCATTTTGGAGATTTGCGCACTCTGCCACCACATGCACCACCAGCGGCCTGTGGTCCGATGCCACCGGCTCCTCTACAACCTGGCTGTGTACCACCCGGAACCCTCTCCCGAAAATATAATCTATACACCTGTCAGGCTCGTTGGCAGGGAATGTGAATGTGACCCCGTCGGTGAGCATGTTAAAATTTTGGTTTAAAAGCTCAATCGTTTCCGAACCAGGCTGGGCATTGAAATCGCCACCCACCAGCACCGGTTTGTTATAGCGCGCCACCTCTTCTATAATAATCTTTGCAGAGGCAACCCTGTCTTGCTGGGTCAACGAAAAATGGGTGCTTGCCGCAACAAAATTGTCGAACTCTGCAATCAACAACACCCGCCCCTCTTCGCGCCCGGGCAGAGGAACCCTTTTAACGGATAACGGTTTTTCCTTAGAGAGCAGAGCCACCCCATATTTACCCCCCGCATGATCGATAGCAGAGGCAAACAGAGCATGCATCCCCGTCAAACGCCCCAACTCCAGCGCCTGATCCATACGCCCGGTCCTGCTTGTAACGCTGTCTACCTCCTGCAGCATAACCACCCGGGCACCCGACGCCAAAATGACTCCGGCCGTACGCCCCAAATCGTTTACCAAATCCAAACCCTTACCCACCCTAATATTGTAGGCCATCACACGCAGCGTGTCGTTACCAGCCGCCCGGCTGGCTACCGGCTTGGCTGCCGCACAGCATTCCAGTTTGGCCGACTGGCTGGCTGCCGCAGCAACCACCTGCCCCTGCGCCCACACCGGGCACAACAAAAGCAACGATATAAGAATCCTAATCATGATGTAAAGGTAGGGAATTTTTAATAAGCTCTGCCAAGGTTAGCTATTCCGGTGATATGGGTTCTTCGTCACTTTTGTAAAATTTCTGATAGTCCATCTAACTTTAGAATACTATAAAGTAGTACAAAAATTAAAATCAATTTATTCATAGTTATATGTCGGTTTCGATTTAAAAACTTGCATAAAACGTTTTGCTGCTTGGAGTAGTGGCGGATTTTTGTACAAAAGTTCAATCGAAGAACTGCACTTGAACCTACCACAAAACTTTCATACGAAGCACTTCACCCGCCATTACGACAAACCGCTGTTGGGGACTGGCCTTCTGTTTTTTCATTGTCAATTTTTTCGTTAGTCAATGCCTTAAAGTTTGAAAATTATAAGTTTTGCGTCTATTAAATTTGCTGGATTATTTGGGTCTTTTACTTGAACGTTTGCAATACTTAAATTCGGATTTTGCATGGTTTGAATTTTGTTTTTACTATCAGTAGAAAATGAGTTGTATTTTTTGGTCGGAATAACCGCAACAAGTTCAAAAGTCTCTCCTGTAGTATGCAAATAATTAAAAACTCTTCTTGGATTTTGAATTTGCCACATTCCACGAATTCTCAAATTTGTTATTCCAAGTGGGTCAACTCTGTTTACTCTGCCTAATTCGTTAGTTTCAGCGAGTTCAACATTTGGAATTTCTTTTATTCCGTCTGTGATTTTTTGTTTAATGACTTGGTATGTTTCGTGTTTGGCCGCATAAATATTACCATAGACCATCCAAATAGATTTTATAGAATCATCCGTTGTATGACCAACGCAATAAATCAAGTCTTTTTCAGTCCAATTTTCACAAGCTCTACATTCTTGTGTTATCATATTGCTGTTCGACTGAATGTTTGATTTTGGATATGAACTGTTTAAAGCCAAGTCGCTATTTGGGCTTTGCGTTTTCTTTACTTCAATTGCATCGCCTTGACGAATCAATATATCAGGCGGATGATTCTGATTTCCAAGCCAAGAAAATACTTGATTGTATCGAGTGTTTTTTACTTGTATATCTTGTTCTTGAATAGTGTTTGCAAAAGCGTCTTTTACAAACAATTCTAATGCTTCTCCAACATTGTTAGCTCTGTTCCTACCTGTGTAATGATTTCTAATTGCAACAACTGGGTTATTCGCAATATTTACAATTGCTTCTAATATATTTGTCATACTGCTACGGCTTCTCTTTTTTCAATTTTTAATTCTTTTGTCAATGCGTTTTCTTTCAATTGTTGCTGGATTGTCTCGGCAAGGAATTTTGCAAGATTTACAGGAACAGCATTTCCAATCATTTTGTAACCTACTGGTACACTTGTGTAATGGAAAATAAAATCATCTGGAAATGTTTGAATTCTTGCACACTCTCTTACACTCAATCGTCTATATAAATGTTCTTTCCCCGGAACAAAAATTCTTACATTTTGCTCTATGAATTTCATTTTTGGTGCTTGTGGGTGAATAGGAGCGTGTCTGCCACCTGCTTGAATTGTAAATGATTGATCGTCCCAACTTCTTACTCTGTTTCTTGACATAAATATTGTTGAAAAATCACCAATCATATATTCATGATTTGGCAAAGCACATTTCTTACCATTGGTTTTGTTGTAAGACAATGCTGGTAAAACATTGTCTTTTAAATCGTAAATGGTTTCTTGAAGCGTTAATTTTGGAAAGTTGGGCTTTTGAAATTGATATTTAAAACCTAAGTCTTTACGAATGCCTACAAAAATTACCCGTTTTCTGTCTTGTGGGACATTATAATCACAAGCGTTTACCATTTCAAATGAAAGTTCATAACCAACGCCTGCATTTCTGAACATTTCTTTGATGTTTTGTAATGCTTCTGAATGTCTACCTAAAAGCATTCCACTAACATTTTCAGCAAGGAAAAATTTTGGTTGTTTAGCTTCCAAGATTCTAATAAAATCGAAAAATAATTGTCCCCTTTTATCTTCTATCCCTTTCATAGCGCCTGCTTCGCTCCAACTTTGACAAGGAGGTCCACCAATAATTCCGTCACATTCTGGAACTTCATCTGCTGGAATATCTACGATACTCCTTCTGTCAAGAATTGTATTTGGGTGATTTTTCTCATATGTTTCCCAAATCTCCTTATCGTATTCGTTTGCCCATATTACATTGAAACCAGCTTTTTGAAAACCTAGGTCAAGCCCACCTGCTCCTGCAAAAAAAGATACTATATTCATATTGTTTTAAGATTTTTAGATTTTAAATATTCAACCTTTTGTTCTGCCAAAATCAGCGTTTCGCGGTCGCAATTGTTAGCATAAATTTTCTTTGCGATTATATCGCTGAAAAATTCTGTCCGAAGTTGTGTTAAGTCAAGATTGAAAACATTAGCCAAAAGCACAAGTCTTTTTTCGTCAAACTCTCTTTTGTTATTCTCAATTTTACTGAGGTTTGCAGAGTCTAAGTCAAGTTTAGCAGCGAGTTGAGTTAGTGTCAATTTGTTTTCAGTTCTAAGTCGCTTTATGTATTCTCCAAATGTATCTTTCATTCGACTTGTCATTTGTTGACAAATTTAAGCGTTTTTTCTTTTGTTTCAAATGATTTCAATAGTTTTTCTCTGTCAGTTGGTTAGTCTTTTGTTTGTCAATAGTTTATTAGACTGGCACCCAACAGACATACATACGACTTAATTATGGCTACTTATAGCTTTAGAAAACTAACAAGGTGGTTGAAATGTACCTTATATCATTTGGTAGATATGCCTATTACGTGATCCTCTAGGACTTTAACAATTTGCAATTCACTAATTCTTTCTTTCAATTTTGTCTTTATGGAAACTTTCATCCATTTAGAGGTCCAACACGATACATCTTGCATTTTAATTGATCCAAATTTATGGTTTATTCATTTATGATTTGATGAATTTCTTATAGAAGACACTAATTTATTAATCTTTAGTTTATTAGAAAAATATGAATCAAATGAACCTTTAGCATTCTTTGAATAGGGTTTGCTTGCCAAGTCACATAAGGAAGAAGCAGTAACTCCTTCAAATACTTCTCCTGCAATAACCCATTCGGGTCGTTTGTTAGAATCTGTTAGCTCAACCATATAAATCGCCAAAAGTGTTTTAGTTTTCTTCCATTTCATCTTATTGATTGGTTGCTTACCTTTCCCAGAAAAAAAGTAGACAAAATCATCAAATAAAGTACTGGGATCAAGACAACCCTCTTCAGTTAGCAAAATATAAAGTCGTTCAAGTTCAACAATTGAAAATTGTTTGTTCTTAAAAAAAGGCATTTTTACTACCATAATACAATAGTTAACTTTAATAAATAATAACATCAATTCAAGAGACTGCTTGCAGGTCTTTGGCAAGACGGGGGCTGCCATTACGACATTTTGCCGCAAAATATGCATCCTTGATCTTTTTGTCAATTTCCATATATTTCTGTTTGCGCCTGCCTACAGGTTCTTTGAGCCATTTGTAATAGGAACTTCGGGAAACCTTCAAAATTCTACACATCACCTCAATCGTCCATTGTTTCGAGTTATAGTCCTTAATAAACTGAAAAATCAACTACCGCTCTTGGAGATGATGCTCATAGCTTTTTTTAATATATCGCGTTCTATCTCAACTTCCCTGAGGCTTTTTTCCAATTCCATTATTTTCTTGCGCTCCTCGCTTAATATGGCATTCCCTTTACCTGAAAAGGCTGACTCTCCATTTTCAAGGTATTCCTTTCGCCAAGGATATAACAAAAAGGGTTCAATACCTAATTCATGTGCAAGTTCTTATACGTTTTTGCGATCCTTCCTTAATTTTACTGCATTTTCCTTAAATGATTTTTCGTAATGTGCTCGTTGTTTTTTCATATCCACAAAAGTAAGCTTCTATGCTTACCTCCTGTCCTTGCTAAGTGATACATTCCAAATGATCCTTTATAAGTTTTGGCAATCGTCAAAAATTTAGATATTATACCTAATCACCGATGCCGCTCCCCTCTTCTTAATATGCTTAATCGATTTGTTAATGTACTTATTACGTATTTTATCTGGAGCTACTTTACCATCAAATCCATATCCGATTTTTGTTTGCCCGAACTTTGCAGATCTGCTCGTGTAACCTCTTTCTTTCTCATACCAATGGTCTACTTCAAAAACCTCTACAATAAGCCCTCTGAATTCACTTAATACATATTTAATTTGATCTTTTTTTCTTGCATCAATAGACCAAGTCTCTTTTGTTGAGTCGTAAATCGATTGACTCTCGTTACCTCTTTTATATTTTTTATTGATATTAATTATAACACAATCACTCTCTATAGACATCAATGGTTCTGCATTATACAATCGCTTAATTTCTTCTGAAGTCATCAGACCTCTATTAAAAGAGTTATGTCCAGACACCTCATTAGTCAATTCACAGCCTTGGTAGTTCATAATATCAATTAAAGCCGCCTCCACTTCAAAGGCATTTCTCTCTGTCAAACCATGTCTTACGATGTAGTGCTTAACCTTCTGGTTTCGATCTACAATGTTGCGAATTGTACTATATTTGACATTTTCGTTACCCACATCTTTTAAAGAACAATTTAAGTGATCAAAAACTCTATTCCCCCGACCCTTCCCAATATAAAACGGTTTATTGTTGAATGGGTCAACAAGCATGTATACGTAATAACATAGTGCTTGGATTGTTTTTTCGTCAAATGAATTCATAATAAATAAGATTTTTCTAGCTGCTCATTTGAAATAGCAACAAGCAAATTATCGAGTTGCCTGGTTGTTAGATCAACACCATACTTTTCTTTTATCTCACAACCTATAGCAAGACATTTATAATAGAAAATTGCGTATTCCTCATCAACGTTAGCATCTTTTATACGTAATTTAATGTCCTTTAATGAACCATCAAACAGTTGATTGATCGCAGAGACTGCCCTTGAATCATATATAAAGAATAAGGATGGTAGGTGGAAATGCAAATATTTTGAACAAAAAGACCTCTTTTCTAAGAGGGTCATCTCTTTTGTCAATTGAGTCAGACATGCATGTAGTGACAATGCTTTCATGGTTACATCAGTAGAATCTAGCTCACATATATTACTTACACCCTGTGACAAACATTTTAATTCTGCAAGTTTTGAGTCGAGTTCAGAGGCTTTGAAGCCTTCGTAGACTTTCCCGGTATAAAACACATCATTGGGTTCCTCTGCATTTTTTCGCCGCTCAATTGCAGCTGCATAAGATCTTCCTATAAGCCAAACTTTTGCTAAAACATTTTCAATTTTTTGATGATCAAAATTATCTCTGCATAAACTATACAAAGTTTCATTCCCAAGGTCCCAGACACTTGATAATGATTTCTCAATTAACTCTTTAGATATTATCAGTTTCATATTATAGTATTTAATCGGTTTTACTTGCAAAAAATGAGCAGATAAGCATATTACATTTATTATAGTCATCAATATCAAATTGTAACAACTTATAATTATGGCTAGATATCAAGTGGTTTTCACCGTTTACTCTTTTTATATAATCAAGGTAATTATTAGATTTGACTGGTATAGGAAATAAAACAAAGGCAACTATACCTTTTGAGCTTGAGTCAAGACTTTTTAGCTTATCAACATCAGCACTTATAGAGTCAATGTTCTTGGTAATGGGTCTAATAGAGTTATTAATCCCTTCTATCCTCCAGTTTGTGTTAGGTGTTTTCAGTTCCACGTAATACATTATATCATCTTTGCAAAAAGAGATATCAGCCCTGATATTGCTAGCCCTATTAGATGGAATCTTCACTTCCACACCAACGTCTTTATTACCATCCTTTGCAAGGTAATGTGCTAATTCAAATTTCAACCACCCTTCAAACTTAGCTCTCTGCCTCAGCGGAATCATAAATAATTTTTGGTTTTGTTCAAGTATCTTGCAAATAGCGTTTTTAATATATGTATCCATAGGTCAGCTTTTCTTTAAAGTTAACAAATAATACTATTCTCTCTTAAGAAACCACATAATATCAATGCAATATCGTTCTAAAACCCGAATGATTTAATGAATGTTTCATTTTCCCTGACATAGTTTTTGAAAATACTCCTTGGCATATTTACGGGCGTTAAATGCGTCAAACTCTACCTCTCCTACAATAAATGGTTCTTCGCCAAACATAATGTACTCGCCATATAAATCATCAGCTGTGGCTCCTGGCTTGTATTCCACGGATGTCTCAACTACTTTTTTGCATGCTGCTATGGCCTCTTCAAGAATATCATACTCGCCTTGCTTGTACCGCTCACTTTCGTCCATATAATGAAAATTGTCATCTACCCATACAGTAAATCTTTTACTTGCCTTTTTCTTTCGCATGATGTTTGATTCCAACTTTGCCTCCATGATTGTTAGTTTGAAATATTATTACAGCAAATTTACACGCTCAGTTTGACAACTTGTGTCACAGCAATTGCAGGTCTCAGCAATTGCAGGTCTCATCTTTTTTCACATATTTCACAAATTGAGTTATTTAAGCACTGGACCTCTGCACTAAAATAACAGGAGAATATTTTAAAGTGCAAACATCTCGTGCTTTACTCCCACATAATCAAACACATGTAAAAAAAGATGAGAGGTGCTTCTGTTGTTTTTTATTCTATTGTCAAATTCCTCGATTTTGGATATTTAACTGAATATTTTAAATCAAATTCCTTTTTCTCCATTGGTTTTAACGTAAACTCCCATTTAACTTCTCCACTTTCTTTGTTTAGCTTACCTCCTGAAATATTTTGAATGTTAACTTCAATTTCTTCAAGTCTTGATACAGGAGCTTGGTCAAGTACAACCATAATAATTTCTTGACTTTTGTTGTTTTTAATAGTTGTTTTCCAAGATTTTGATTCTTCTTTCTTTGAACCAATAAATTGTCTGGTTTCAAAATCTTTTTCTTTTTCTCGGTTAACAATTACATTTTTGTCTTTACCCAACGAAAGTTGCAAGGTATCTGATGCGAACCGAACATCTAAAAGTGATTTCCCAACAAATGTTCCCTCGAAAAATATATTGGCTTCACCTTCCAATAAATTATATTTTTCCCAGTCAGTGATATTTGCTATTAAGTAAGCTTCTTTTTCAATTTTAGGTACTGAATAATATTGGAAGAATGCAGGTACTTGATAAACTACCATGTCAACCGAATAGTTCTTATTGTCTGAATTGACTGAATACGGCGTTGTAATTTCAAAATTTATTGACGTTTGATTTTCCGTATGTTCAAAAGGAATTGCAATACTTTCTGCGTCCCTGCTTTTTGTTTTATTTACTGAAACTCCTGTGACTCTGCCTTGAAGTTGTGTTGAAATATCAGCATCTTCCTGAACACCATAACCAACCACTGCAACTTCTTCTAATGCTATTACATCTTCAACCATTTTTACATTAATTACTGAACTTGTGATTGGCAAAGTTTGAGTCTTGAAGCCAATAGATGAAAAACTTAAATAACCAGCATTGTTTGGTAGTGTAATCGAATATTTTCCGTTCATATCCGTGACGGCTCCAAATGTCGTTTCTGGAATCATTACTGTCGTGCCTGGCAATGGATTATTTTCTTGGTCTAAAACCTGACCAGTCACAGAGTTTATTGATTTATTATAAACAGGCGGCAAACTGTAATAGTCGAGAAAATAAGTTTTAAGTTCGGGAGCAACTCCCGAAGAATTTGGATTTGAAGAAGAAAAACTAAGTTTCACATTTTTCCAATCAACTTTTGTGTCTTGCCTTAGATTTGCTTTATAAATGATTTCTACGGGGTCATTTATCGTTTTTGCACGAATATCATATGTTGGATACCAACCTGCATTGTCAACGATATATGATAATTCGAAAGACGGATTCGTTTTAATTTTGCTTTGAACTTTTACTAAAATTTCACCCGAAGCAAATTCTTTTTTGCTTGTTAACGTATTTAATTGATTTTTAAGCTCGTTCTTTTGTTTCCTTAAATTCTCTAAAGTTTTATTTCTTTCAATTTCTTTGAGTTTTAATGCAGTTAGCTTAGTACTGTAAAATTCAGATGCTTCTTTGAGTGTCGAAATATTTAATTCATTGTTTTTCCCGCCGATAATCCGATTGTCATTTAAAAAAGTCAATTCATCTTTTAAAATCGAAAGGTAGGTTTCTTCTAATTTTAATTGATCGTTTACGTCATCAAGTTTTTCTTCAATTTGTTTTACTTCTTCAGATTTTTCGAGTTTATCAATAAAATTTTGCTGATGATTTACTGCCAAAACAGTCACATCACCACTCGCTTTAACCTGAACACTTTTTGCGTCAATGAAAGGGGACAGGTTTATAAATTTTAAAATTGTAATTCCAGAGTTAAGTTCTACCGTTTTTTGTCTTGTAACTTGTGCTTTGTCAATGAAAACAGTTACTTCATTAACTTCTGTTTTGATTTCTTTGTCTACAATTTCTTGTCCAAGTAAATTGCTGCAAATTAGGCTTAATAGTAAAATAGTTATTGCTTTCATAATATAATTTTTCTAATAGGATGCAAAACTCCTGTTAATTCCATAAATGTCGTTATTAAAATTATGCACAACGGTCGGCGGAAAATCCGTTTTAATGGGATTTAACGCATGTTACGACCTGGGCATTATTTCTTATATCTAATTTTATTGCCTTATTTGATCTCAATACAGATGAAAGCATTGCTACTCCTTGTTCAGTAAACACCATTGGATTTACATTGGAGTGTTTTAAAGAGGATAACCGGTCACAATTTGTGACCAGTTGTATTGCTTCTTCTTTTGTTAACTCAAACATAAAATCCGGTGGAAATCTGATTATATTCCTTTTTACTTGTTGCTTTAAAACTTTTGTCTCTGTTTCGTACAAAGATGCCAGATCTATATCCACCATAACTTTGTACCCTCTGAATTCAAAAATTAATGATTCATAACTCCCTCTTATCATTCCTATTCCCGGGGCTAACCACACTTTTATGTGAGGTTATTTTGCCCAGCAAACTCATCGTAAATTTATATTATTTACAAATAATCTGCAAGCACTTGGCTGCAAATATTTTCCGACAACAAACCTCTGCATATGTACCTCTGCATTGCAGGTCTCACCTTTTTTCACATCTTCCACAAATTTAGGCATTTAAGCACTGGACCTCTGCACTAAATTCACTAGGGTAGAGTTTAAAGTGCAAACTTCTCGTGCTTTACTCCCACATTATCAAACACATGTGAAAAAAGATGAGAGGTGCCACCCGCCAGGTGAGGTGCCGCCCGTGCAACCGGTGTGTTCAAATATCCCAATCCTGGATACGCCAAAGTCCTTTTTTGTCGGGAACATTAATCACAATGTTTGGATTGAGCGATTTCAATTCCTGGATAAACTCCTGTTCCCTTACTGGAGATATAATATACGAAAAGATGGATCCTCCAATAATGTCTGAAATCTCTATACTCCCGCAAGAAAACATCCACACTTTTATGTAAATCTTTTGGTCATAAATAATGTAGCGTATTCCGCTTAATAAAAACATGATAAACAAAAACACGCCGCCTATGGTCACCAGCCCGGGGGTTATGGAGTGTTTGACCATTGGGATAGCTGCTGGAATCAATACTGCCAAAATAAGACCACCGAGCAATACACTGATGCGTGACCTGTATACTTTTTTCATTCCTTCTTTTACTTTCATCTCTCGGAGAAATTAACCAATTTATAAAATAGCACACAACGGCCCCGCGGTATGAAACGTTGGGAGTTGCGGACTACTATCTTGTCCAGTTACACAAAAGTTGATGCGTGCCAGAAAGCTGAATAACCTCTTAAACCCCAATGTTTTATACAGCGTGTTAAGTTTAGTTTTTATTTGAATCTGTATCTTGTTAATCTCTTATCTCCAGTTTTAATTAGTACTCCATTATCAACAGCATTTTTTAAGTCCCGACTGGCTGTAGCTGATGATAAATCTTTATTGTTTCTTAAATAATCAAGTCGGGAGAATTCCTTATCACCAATCAAATCTCTAAATACATTAATTCTATCGGAATCCGTTAATGTGAGATTCTGTGTTTTCAATAAATCATCTAATGCAGCGTGAATAATCTCTAGCATAAACTCAATAAAACTTGTTGAAGAACCTTGATTATCAGATTTTCCCAAAACATTATAATAATCTTGCTGTCTCTCTTTAACAAGTGTCTCTATGGGGAGGAACTCGAATACTTTCGAGTAATTTTTCAAAATCATTGTTTGCCAAAGCCTACCCATTCTTCCATTACCATCAATAAATGGGTGAATAAATTCAAATTCATAATGAAAAACACAGCTTTTTATCAATGGCAAATCCTTGTCGTTTTTGAGATAGTCAAATAAATCCTTTATTAAGGGATAAACCATTTCTCCGGGAGGTGCAATATGTGCAAGGTCTTCACCTTTTACAATTCCAACTGATGTCTTTCGCAATTGTCCTGGATTATCAATTAATCCATTCATGAGAAGTTTATGTGCAGCACATAAGGAGTCAAGTTTATAAGCATCAAAAGTATCCAGTTTGGAATAAACTTGAATAGCATTTTTAACCTCAAGAATATCTTTTTTAGGTGCTAATACTCTTTTGTTATTAATCAAATCTGTAATCTGCTCTATTGTTAGAGTATTTCCCTCAATCTCTAAAGAAGATTGTATTGTTTTAATCCTATTTCTTTTTCGTAATTCAGTTGGTGGCTTTATTAATCTTGCAGCTTTGATTTCTCCAATCTGTTCAGATATCGATGAAATCAATTCTAAAATCTTACTCGTTATTTCATATGGTGGCTTCATGTCTGTATTCTTGATAGTATCATTTGATAGTATCAAAGATAAATATTTGAATCATCTTGGCAATGAGTGTCAGGAAAAATTAAACCTAACGGTTGGCGGTAAAATCCCGTTTTAATGGGATTTAACGCATGTTACGACCTAGGCATTATTTCTTATATCCAATTTTATTGCTTTTGTCACCCTGTTTGTTTGATTCAAACCCTTGTATCTTGTCTAAAAGGTATTTGAATACACGATTTATTAATTTCCCCGGCAACACAATCAATTTATCAGGCCCCATAGCCTGGTCCTTATCTGTCCGGAATTACAACGCAACAAACCTTTGGTAATTCCCCAGTGGGTTATAACGGTTGACAATATGAAACGGTTGGGTTTTCGGAGAGCGTACTTGTCCACTGACAAGAAAGCTGGGGCGAGAACGAAACTCACGTAAACCACTGAACCCCTACTGTCTTATATTGTGTGTTGAAAGCCGTTTTATATTCATATGTCAAATGTGTCGATAGCTCTATTAGTCTCAAATCATTATTTTTCAATTTTTCCAGTTGCATGGAAATCCCGTATTTATATAAATTATAGGTTAATCCATTTTCTGAAATGTAGTCTCTTTCTCCTGTTAAAGGGTAGAACTCTCTAATTTTTGGATTTATCATTCCAATCATTAATCCATTGTCCGTGTATATTTTAAGCGTATTGTCTTCTTTTATTCGTATCCACCTAAGTTTAAGATTATCCTTATCTGTTTCGTCTGCAAATTCAAATGTGATTGATTTAAATTTAATTTCTCGCATATATTCAGTTCCAGAAGTAGTTTCCAAAGTTTCAGGGTCATAACCATCCCACATTGTCATTATAAATTCAATTGGATTGGAAGTATCTTTAATTTTCAAAATCCGATGTAGTTCTGTTATTTTAGTCTTGTTTAGAATAATGGAGTCACTATTATAAACTATACCGAGTCCTGGCAAAATTTTCACAAAATCATATTGCTGTCCAAATAATTTGGCACTAAACAGAAGTGGAAAAATCAATATGCTTATGGTCGTATATTTCATTCGTGGTCTTTTTTAAAATGGCTTACAACTTGATTATAAATGTCCAAAACGTGCCCTAAGCATCCCAAAATCCCAGAGCTAACCACACTTATGTGTGAGTTTATTTAGCTCAGCAAACTCATCGTAAATTTATATTATTTACAAATAGCATCCAAACACTTGGATACAAATATTTTCCGGCAACTAACCTCTGCATATGTAAAAAAATCAAATTTCCCTTTGCTGGCAAAGGATTCAGCCTCTGCAAATAACTCTGCAGGTACCAAAAAAAATAAAAGGATGTGACACAAAATATTCACACCCTTTTAATGGAAGATTGAATTCTATAGAGTTAAATGTCCCAATCCTGTATTCGCCAAATTCCTTTTTTGTCGGGAACATTAATCATAATGAAAATAATTTCATTTGACTTTCAAATTTGGGGTGAAATGTTCCAATAATCATGAATGGATTATAAGATACGTAATGATTCTTTTGAGTTGTACCCAAATAAAAATGAAGGTCTTTGGTCATTGCAAAATCATCAAAGTATTTTCTACGGACGTCTTCAATGGCTTTCATTTCATTACCTTTATGTCTGGAGAGACAGTTCCAAAAAAGCTGTCCAGTTTCCCAATCTTCAACCATCATATTGCTCTCTTTACCCTGATTGTCTTTGAATCGGAACTTAAACTTGTATGGTAATTTTTTTACCACTTCTAATTTGGTTTCAAAAAGGTTTTGTTGGGCAAGTGCGGCTTTTTGTTTGGGACTCCATTCCCGATCAGCGGGTTCAACATAAAAATCCAATATTTCGGTAGGTTTGAATACTGCCAAAGAAGTTCCAGTATTTTTGTCTTTGGCTTCTGCAATGAGTTCAGACAAATTGTAGTAAATTTTGCTCAAGCAGAATTTTTTCCGTTCTTCCCAATTTCTTGAGGTGTCAATATGTCCTACCACATTAATTACTGTCTCTAAGGTCGATGGTCTAAAACTTTCTGGGCGAAAATCACTTGTGTTTTTAACTAGATCTAATTCAATCCAATCGTATTTTTTGTATTGCTCTGTGTAAGACCTTTTTCGAAAAGGCACAGGATAAATCCTAACCCAAGTTCCATCTTCCCGAAAACCTGCTGTGCAAACCAATTCATCATATTTTGATGAAATAGTCGGATAAGTTTTAACAGTGATAAAAACTTTTGCCAATGCCATTTTAAAGATGTTTTAATGAGTAATTGAAGTCTGGCGACTTTGCAATAGCTTCTGCCAAATGTGAACGATGACATTGACAAGGTTCCGCCTCAAAACAGGTTAAAGCTATGCGCTTGTATTCATTTAGAAGATCTAAAATTTTCTTCTGAGAATCGATTGTTTCGGATAAAGTTGTATTACGGTAATCTGCAAATAAACGGTCATAGTCTGCTTGGGTCTCTAGTTCCTGACGCTTGTCCGAATTAATTCCTACTTCTGGAATATGTATGTATTCAATTTCCAAGCTATTGCAATATCGTTTCAGCAAGGTTTTGCTAAAACCGAACTTCATGCTCAACGGATTTTTCCGAACATCAACTAGCAGCTTAACGTTGTTCTTTACTAGCTTTTGCAAATACATTTCTAAGGAAATACCTTCATAACCAATGGTAAACAAAGTGGTTTCTCTGTCTTTAGGGATAGCTTTCTCCACTCGGTCATAAAGTCTACCCGGCAAGACATCTTTGGCTATGGTGCTTCTAATGGCATAAAACGGAAAGTTCAAATAGGTATGTTTAATCAGAGCACTGCTGCTCATTTGTCCGTAATCAGAAACTACATTTTGCAAAATCTTGGCATCTTCAATTTTCAGCTTTTGGAAATAATTTGCCGTATCACTTTTGCCATATTTGTTCTCCGTCTGGGATAAATAGCCTTTGTTGACCATGGTATTTATATCCGCCTTGGCGGAATAGGAATAACATCCAAATTTGTAAGGCACAAAGTCGTACTCTGGCTTTTGCTTTTTCATACTATATAAAAACAGCAACTTTTGGAGTCGTAGCTTTTCAACTTCACCCCCAAGCAATTCAATTAAACCTAATATGACTTTTCTTCTATAAAACATGTTGCAAATTTACTATTTTAACGCCATGGATTTTATTATACTTTCGATAAATGCCACTTCATCCGTACTCAATTTGTACTTTTTGGAAAACTTAGTTATCCCAGTGATATGGGATCTTCGTCACATTAGGTGCAAAATTAACAATAAAATTATTGCAATAAATTTATTGTTAAACATTTTATAATCAATGAAATAAACATGATAAAGTTAGCATAATCAAATCAGTTTTATTAATATTAAAGCTCAGACTCCTATAGAATTAAAGTTTTTACATACTTCATTTTCCCTGACATAGTTTTTGGAAATACTCCTTGGCATATTTTCGGGCATTAATGCGTCAAACTCTACCTCTCCTACAATAATTTGATATATTAGTTCAGCAAATTTACACGCTCAGTTTGACAACTTGTGTCACAACAATTGCAGGTCTCATCTTTTTTCACATATTTCACAAATTGAATCATTTAGGCACTGGACCTCTGCACTAAATTAACAGGAGAATATTTTAACGTGCAAACATCTCGTGCTTTACTCCCACATTATCAAACACATGTGAAAAAAGATGAGAGGTGCTTATGTGGCCGTCCCTATTTTTCAACCTTAAACATTTTACCATGCCCGGGGATTATATAATCAGCAATTTTTAAAAGTTTTTTTCTGCTTTCAACTAATGCTTCCATATCCATGTCTAGTGCGTGACTGTGGTCTTTTTGGTTAATATCAAAGGCTTGTTCTTCGTCATCGAGCCACCAAGTCACATCACCTGCTACTGCAATCTTTCCACTATCAGTATCCACAATAAGAGAAAGATGTTCTGGCACATGACCAGGAGTATCGATTATTTCAATGTCATCACCGAGCACATTTTTATCGTATTCTAACAGAACGTCTTTATCGTATATTAAGTGATCATCAAAAGTCACATATTTTGCTTTTTCAAAAAGACAAGCAAGAAGAACATGGTCTGGATGACGATGAGATAAAAAAACATAATCAATATCACCTGTTGTTAAACCCTCTTCATCTAATGCTCTCAACAGTGCTTCACGATTACAACCAGGATCTGTTATGATTTTTTTATCGTTGCTTGTGATTAAGCATGTAGTTGAACTAACTTTCCAGCCATTATCAAGCTTTTTAGCATATCCTTCAATTAAAACTTTTATTGTTGCCATGGTATTGAAAAACTTTTAAAAATATAAATCATTGCATCTGGGCAAATTCAGAATTGAATATAACGGTCTCGCGGTAAAACCCGGTTTTAATGGGATTTAACGCGAGTTATGCATTTTTTAATCATTGTACTTTATGTAAACATAAAGTTGTCCGGTTATACCATTAAGAAGAATCTGGTACAATTCCCCGTTATGTGAATCCAATTTGTAAAAAAAACATTCTGAATCTCTCAATTCATCGAGATTGCTTTTTTCTTTTAGCCGTTCATCAAATTTAACATCAGTTGCCAATGGCAGTTTCTTAAAAAAATTGTTTTGAATGTACTTATCGATGTCTACTGTAGTAGTATCTATTTCAAAACAAGCAATCTTCACGTTTTCTTCTTTGATGTATTCGCAGTTTGAAGTTGTTATCTTAGGAATATCAATATGAGCATGCATTTCTATATTATCAATATTAGCCCATGTACAGTTACGTTGATTATAAATCAAGCGAGTAAACCCAAATAACCCTAAAATTACAAACCCTCCAATTGTTAAAACAACCGTAAGTATTATTGTAGAAATTTTCAATGCTTTGTTCATATTTCTTATGATGTTAATTCGTTTATATTATAGTTGGGTATAACTTATTTATACATGTACAAAAAGTGCTTTAATCATTCCAAATTCCTGGGCTAACCACACTTTTATGTGAGGTTATTTTGCCCAGCAAACTCATCGTAAATTTATATTATTTACAAATAATCTGCAAGCACTTGGCTGCAAATATTTTCCGACAACAAACCTCTGCATATGTACCTCTGCATTGCAGGTCTCACCTTTTTTCACATCTCTCACAAATTTAGGCATTTAAGCACTGGACCTCTGCACTAAATTCACTAGGGTAGAGTTTAAAGTGCAAACTTCTCGTGCTTTACTCCCACATTATCAAACACATGTGAAAAAAGATGAGAGGTGCTTATGGTTTTAACTTCCATTACTTATACTAAATGTTGTGAGTAGATTTCTTTATTAATTCGTCAAAATTTGAACTTCGTACAAAAATTTGTTTTTTCTTATTTGCTTTTAAAATCTCAATAAATCCCAATTCGCAAAGTTGAAAAAGGTCAGTACGAGCAGTTTGATTTGAAACGTAAAGCCTAGTTTCTACCTCCTTAACTGTTAATACCAGGTTTGATTCATCATAGTACCATTGCAGTATTTCTGCCTGTCTTTCTGTAATTGAAGGAATTCTCTGAAAATTTGTAAGATATTTTTTCTCTTCAATTTTTCTTTGAAGATATTGTCTTAAGGCATCATATGCCAAAGACATTGTTTTAAGGTTGTAACTTAGAAAATATGTTAAATCATTTCCATCATTTTCTGTGTATTGATATGCTTTTTCATATTGGTTTTTGCTTTTAATTATCAATCTGGAAATCGACATATATTCAGTCAGCCAGTAACCTTTTGAAAGTAGATACCAATAAAATAATGCTCTTGCTGTTCTTCCATTTCCATCAACAAAAGGATGTATAAAGCCAATCAGAAAATGCAGGATTATTCCTTTAATCACGGGGTGAATAAAAAATTTGTCATCGTCTTTGTTAAAAAACTCACAGATTTGATTTATAAGTTCAGGAATTTCAACAAAGTCAGGTGGTGTATGGACAACTTCGCTCTCTATATGATTAACAACATAAATATCATTTGACTTTCTAAAAGCTCCTTCATCATCTTTGTTATCTAGTGTGTTTCTAGAAATTAACTGATGTATGTAAAGCAGGGAATCTGGACTCAATTTGTTGGATTTGTTCTCAACTATATGTTTTATTGTGTAATAGTTGTTTAAAATCATTTGGTCAGATTTGCTTCTTGGTTTATTATTTTTTCGAAGCATCTCTTTTGCTTTTTTACGGGTAGTAACAGCTCCTTCCATTTGAGAAGAGGCTATTGCTTCTTCCATAATTGAACTAATCAGATATTTCTCTTTCCCGTCTTTGGGTAAAAGTTTATCTGCACCTAATGTACCTCCAATATTTAAATCAATTTCATGAAGAATTTTTTGGATATAGTCTGTTTGAGAGAATGAAAAGTTGTAATTCCCAAAGCTTATTTTTTTGAAATCAAATGTTCTTGTCAGTTTAACAGCGGCCCATAAATCTTCACCAGAATATTTGCTTGACTTGTTTTTATATTTGACTTTATCCCAGTATAAATATCTATTGTTTATGTCCTTAATTAACTCTAAATATTCATGGTTTTTTAGAATATCAAAAGCTTTTTTGAGATGAGTATTTTTAATTTGTGGTGGTTTTTCAATCATTCTTAAAATCTCCTAATCTTTAAAATATTTGGAAATATTTCAAATGTATGGATTTTTCTTAAAATCTCCTAATTTTACAATGTTTGGGAAAACTGCATTGCAGGTCTCATCTTTTTTCACATCTTCCAAAATTTGAGTCATTTAAGCACTGGACCTCTGCACTAAATTCACTGAGGTAGAGTTTAAAGTGCAAACATCTCGTCCTTTACTCCCATATTATCAAGCACATGTGAAAATAGATGAGAGGTGCCACCCGTGTCTGCACCAATTACGTGCCGTTTTTGTGATTGCACACACATTTTAGGCACATAAAATATGAACAAAATGAATATTCAAAGGGATATATTGGATCATTTGCAACTGTGGAAAGATGATCAAAACCGGGAATCCCTACAAGTGCCTACCAAGATTTATCTGCATTTAAGTTATATGCTTGTGACTGTGGTTTGTTAAGGCGCTTAGCCCGCCTCTCCCCAGAGTCAGCTCTTTCGGGCAGTTCAGGTCATACAGAATTCAAAGGAGCTCTGACAGAAAATGCCATCCTACAATCTATTGTTGCTTAACATTATGCAACACCATATTACTGGAGCTCCGGAAATAAGGCAGAGGTTGATTTTGTTTTACAACTTAAAGATGATGTTATCCCGATTGAAGTAAAATCGGAATCGAGGGTCAGTGGCAAAAGTCTTTCAGTCTACTCAAGCAAGTACAATCCGCCATGCAGAGTCCGCTTTTCTACAAACGACCTCAAACTCAACGACGGCCTTCTAAGCTGCCCCATCCCACTGACCGACTGGCTGCATAAATTATTGCAGGTCTCACCCGGGTGTCAGGTCTCACCCGGGTAGCAGGTCTCACCTTTTTTCACATCTTCCACAAATAAAAGCATTTAAGCACTGGACCTCTGCACTAAATTCACAGGAGAAGTGCTTAAAGTGCAAACACCTCACGCTTTACTCCCACATTATCAAACACATGTGAAAAAAGGTGAGAGGTGCTGCCCGGGCCTGCTGCCCGTCCGGTCAGAGGTGCTTCCGGGTCAATTGCTCCCATTTGTAATTCTTGTTAACACAATTTTATCATTCCCCTTTTTAACAATTTCATTAAAGTAATATTTGATTAATGAATAATCAGTTGCAGAATAAACAGACTGTTTAAAGAAGTAATTCAAGGAAATCAAAATTTGGTTGTCTTCTGATCTTGCTGAATACAACAATTCAAACAGGTTATTATCCATATTTTTATCTGAGGGCAAATATTCTACTGTATAGCCCTCCGGAATTAATATCTTAGAATTAAAAATTCTTTGTTTCGGATATATCATATCAATAGGATAGGTACGATCTTTTTGTTTTAATGGATTATCCGATATGGTTTCGTTAAGAAAAGGAGATAAATATATTTTATCATTAACAAACTCTGGTTTACTTATATGATTGTATGACAAAATATATGGCAACTCTTTATTCATCTGATTTTGAACTACTATTGTAGTATCAACTATTAAAAAACCAGTTGCATCAAGGTTGTTTTTTACTTTTTTCAAGTCGTCTGTGTAGTTGGTTCTAAAGTATAATGCATCATATTCAGTTGCATGTTTGGTAATACTGGCATTGATTGCAGAGTTATCGGATATTTCAATTTCAATATCCGTTGTTAATTGAGATGGAAAAAGGCATTCCAAATCGATCCAATCTACTTTATCTTTCTGAATAATTAACCCTTTATCGTTGATGCACCTCAAGGGGATTCTGTCATTCAGCCCTAATACCTCGGTAGCGTCAGTTAATATGTTGTTGCCATCTACATTTGCCATGATAATAACATAATTAAAAGAATGCATATATGGATAGTTAGATTTTATCTTTCCATTGTTCCTGGTGCTGATTAGTATTGGTTTTGAATCTATACCCGAGGCATTAAGCAATCCTATTGTAAACAAATTGATATCAGCACAATTGCCAAACTTGTCTTCTACAAACTTATCTGGGGTTTTTGATGCATATTTACTGTAGATTTTGTTCCAGTTAAAATTATTTTTCACATACTCAATTATGATGTCAAACTTCTCTCGCTCGCTTTTTCCGTTAAGGCTTTCACTGTCTAATAGTTTCTTTGCAATTTTTTCGGATTTTTGGATATATTTGCCAAAATCTCTGTGTTTTAAAAATTCATTATTCATCTCTTCCCAAGTATTCATTACTTTCACAGTTGCTCCGTCGGGGTAAATAATTTTGGCAAGCTGGAAATCGAGTTTAATAATGTAATCATTTATAGAAGATATAAATTCTTCACTATTGAATGCTGGAACATCTTTCATTATGTATTTATGCACCATGTCCTGATAAGAATATGGTCCTAGAAACTTGGATAATCCTTTATCTACATAAGAAATTTTTGAGTCAAAATTATTTGCTCCTTGCAGAGACCATGAATATTCGTAAAATGGGACCATTTTTACTTCATATTCACTGTAAGCTACAGGAATTCTCCACTGAAACCTCCAATCCCATAAGTTGAACATGTATTGAGACTTAATCTTATACCTATACTCAATTATTGTTCCTTCTTTAACATTTGGCACAACAAATTTTTTAATATTCCAATGATTATTAACTCTTTCGTCAAACGCGTTATTCACATCAAAAGGTGTTTTACTAATTACACCATTTTCAAAATTATACGAACATGCTTCAATATCATATACTATTTCAAAAATTCCTCCTTCTTGGTAAAAGGGTATTTCAACTTCTGACCACCTTATACCAGATTCAGAAAAAACCTTTATCCTTGTTGTCCTTTCAAAGACTATCTCAAACGAGCCATCAATTTGGACGAAATATGATTTTGCGACATCCCACAATACCAGCGCTTCTGCATCCTTATCCCGATCATACTCCTTTAGTTCAATTTCTGCTTTTGAAATACTTCCAAAATCCTTAAAATTATTCTGGCCTTGGGCACTAAATTGGATAAACAAACATACCATGATTACTATTTGAGTTTTGGTATTCATATGCGTTTATTTTATAAGTGATAAATGTGTTTTATTCTCAATATCTACAATTTGCATGTAGAAATTGTAAAAATTTTCATATTCTGGGATGTGGTAAAAACCGGAGAATATCAACATGCTTTTAATTACAAAAATATTTCTTTTATTTTCAACAATTTCTAATTTATACTCTCCATACTTACATGTAATTGAATAATTATCCTTACTGAAATGAGGTGTATAACCAATAGGGATTTCATAAATCAATGTGTCAATTGCATAAATTGGGTAATCGATTTGAACCGGTAATGTCCTGTCTTTTGGTCTCTCGAAATTTGGCATTGGAAATGCAACGTTTCTTACAAGAATATCAGTGCCATATTGTTTATAAATGTTTTGAGAGGTTACTTCATAATACAACCCAATCTTGGTGGAATCTCTGTTAGAGTTTAATATATTGTATTTTAGCAATTTAAACCCATCATACTCTAAATAACCCCTTAAAGTCCTGTCCCTTTCTTGTTCATTGAAGTTATTTTTTATATTTATAATACTTTCGTATGAATCACCTCTATATGTATTATTGAATTTCACAAAAGAATGTCCGGAATCATATTTGACTTCAATTTTACGGGTAACAAGGACATCATCTGGTTTTAATTTCGGGGTTTGTTTAAAGATGCTCTTGTTATTATCAATTATAAAAGCAGCTCTGTTCTGCGTGAATGTCCCTAAATAATTAAATGCTGCATCACTCGTACAATCTAGCCAGATATCTTCTTCTTTATACGGTATATACAATATGACATGATTAAATTGTTGAGAAGGAAAATCTTTATCAATTTTTCTTACAGGGTTACCTGCAAAAACCTTAGTGTAATATGATGGGATATCAATAAAATCCAATAGAGATTTAAAATAATTAGTCAGGGCTTTACAATCACCGTATTTATTGTGAGCTACATAAGAAGCTTGGTATGGTTTTAACCCTCCTGTTTCTATAGTTACATTGACATATCTGGTTTCATCTTGCAAATAATGATAAAGAATTTTGATTTTTTCTTTATCGTCTGAAACATCTTTTAGCAGTGAATGAATTTTCCTCTTTTCATTATCTGGTAATTCATTTAAACCCTGTAATAATTGAAATTGCCAATTACCATACGAAATCCAATCTGCAAATGAACCTTCTTTCTCATAACTGAATTTATGTGGGACAATAGCTACCGAAGGTAATAAATTTAAATACGGAGGAGAATACAGCTCAGGTTTGATTAATTGGGTGTAGCTTGTTGACCATTTATAATTAATCCTGTTTTCAAGAGTGTCAATACTAAAGTCTTCAATATATTGACTAGAATACGAAATGCCATAATCTAATGGTACTGAAACTATCAAGTCAGATGCAAGTGTCGGGACTGTTTGGTCTATAACGGGAATCCAGTTATCTATATATAAAAACTCTTTTTTTTGAATTTGATAAGAATAAACAATGGTATATGGATATGAATTGTGCTTAAGCGTAAATGCTTTTTCTAACCTATCCTCAAAAAAAGAAAAATCAGAAAACGAACTTCTGGTAATTATTTCGCTATTTTTTAGCCTTTTAACTACCCTGCCGTCTGAATCTTTGATAAATGCCTCGATATTACTTAATTTATTAAGATTTGAATAGGGTATGGTTACTTTTGTATGTTTTTCACCTAACCTACTATTAATTTTGATCTCATTATATGAATTTTTAGTAAGTTTCCCCTTGTTAATAATAATGGTAGTTTTTTGAGAAACAAGTTCAGCATCATAATTTTGGCTAAAAGATGTAATAACCAAAGAGAGAAAACATATTATCAAAGTAATTTTTCCCATCCTTAGTCTTTAGATATTTGACTACTTAAAGGTCTCGTCTTCTTACACATCTTACTGGTTATATGGTAGTTTAATGAATCTAATCTGCCGAAATTTTTGCTTGTATGATTTATGAATATCAGTCAACATATTTATTTGGCTCTTTAAACTCCTTGTAAATTTATATTATTTACAAATAACATCCAAACACCTAGCTGCAAATAATTTCCGGTAATAAACATCTGCATATGAACAAAAATTCAAATTTCCCTTTGCTGGCAAAGCTTTCAGCCTCTGCATTGCACCTCTCACCTTTTTTCACATCTTCCACAAATAAAAGCATTTAAGCACAGGACCTCTGCACTAAATTCACAGGAGAAGTGCTTAAAGTGCAAACACCTCATGCTTTATTCCCACATAATCAAACACATGTGAAAAAAGGTGAGAGGTGCTTCTGGTTTTAACTGCATTGCAGGTCTCATCTTTTTTCACTGCATTGCACCTCTCACCTTTTTTCACATCTTTCACAAATTGAGTCATTTAAGCACTAGACCTCTGCACTAAATTAACAGAGAAAATGCTTCAAGTGCAAACATCTCGCACTTTACTTCCACATAATCAAGCACATGTGAAAAATGATGAGAGGTGTCACCCGCCAGGTGAGGTGTCACCCGCCAGGTGAGGTGTCACCCGCCAGGTGAGGTGTCACCCGCCAGGTGAGGTGCCGCCCGTGCAACCGGTGTGTTCAAATATCCCAATCCTGGATACGCCAAAGTCCTTTTTTGTCGGGAACATTAATCACAATGTTTGGATTGAGCGATTTCAATTCCTGG
>Ga0334883_1001110_pt1 | contig 42270 bp, 29 predicted proteins | sample GraSluR1_MG_6_FD_207230 | JGI IMG/M metagenome (GOLD analysis project Ga0334883, IMG submission 207230) | Sludge microbial communities from methane-producing bioreactor in Wageningen University, Netherlands - Granular Sludge_09_05-R1 | ecosystem: Engineered > Bioreactor > Anaerobic >...
AATCCCCACCCCCTAGTCCAGTTCCTCCAGCCAGCCCTCCGCGAGCCTGGCGCCGTAGACCTGGGCATGACCGTCTCTGGTGGAGGCGTAGATCAGCCACTTGTTGTCCGCCGTCAGGTACGGATGGGCATGGGCCCATTGCTTCCCATCGTAGACCGTCCGGGAGATCACGGCACGCTTGCACTTGCCCGATTCGAAGCTTCCGATGTAGATGGGGATGCCCTCCTCGCCGGTGTCGCCGATCCAGTAGCGCCCGCAGCGCGAGACGCTCACGTGACCAAAACGCTTGCCCTCCCCGGGAACCAGCGTGGCGTGCTCATCGTCCACGGCGCAGGTCCAGATGTTCCCCTGGCTGCCCTCGTCGGCGCCTGTGGAGTAGAAGATGCGGTCGCTTGTCCCGATCCAGGCCTCATGGCCGGTGGGGCGCGGCGTGTGCGGGCGGTCTGCGGGGAAGAGCTTCGCCTCGCCACCGATCTCCAGCTCCCCGAGCAGCACCTGCTTGACATCGGGCATCTGGTTGAGCTGGATCAGCACCCGATTGCGCCCATCCCGCGAGAACTGCTCGTGCTTGGCGTGATAGCCCGGCTTGTCCAGAAGCAGGGAGAACTCCCGGGTCTGCAGGTCCATGAGGTAGACCTTGGACGGACCGCCGTCGGCGGGGACTACACTCACGGCATACCAGCGCAGGTCCGGCGAGACCGTACCATAGCTGAAGCCCCCGACCTCCGCGGGCAGCGGCGCCACGTCCTCGATCTGCATAGTCAGGTAGTCGCAACGCCGCAGCATGAGCTGCCCGTCGACCTTCTGGTTGTAGTACAGGTATTGCCCCCAGGCGTGGAAGGCCGGGAACGGGGGCTTGCCCTCCAGCACCGTATGCAGCGTCCCGTCCTGCAGGTCGAGGACGCTGATGCCGCCGGGCTTGTCACCCGCGGGATAGTAGCGGATGGCGATGCGGCGCCCGGTGGCATCGCCATACGGCTGCTCACCGTAGATGTTGTCCGCAGAGCGCTCATCGGCCCCGAGCAGATAGACCTCGGCGCCGCTGTCGGCATCCGTCTCGATCAGTGGAAACGGCATGGCATTGCCTCCGGGAGCGGGCTGAGCGCCGGCGAGGACGGCCGTGAGGAGGAGCAGTGCGAGCAGGCAGTGGAGCTTCGGCATAGCAGACCTCCGGGAGGAAGCCCTCGTCGAGCCAGGGGGGTGAAGGGTGAGTACGCACGGGTGGGTGGTTCGCGGGGGGAGGGGTGAGGACCTGCAGGCAAGGAGGTCCGCCCCGTCGCCGCGGCGCGGGGCAACCATGGCGCGCGTCCGATGGAGCACGGTGCCGCGCACCCTATGGTTCGCGGAACGCTGCCCGGCACGCGTGCCGCCGCAGCGGCGCCTCTTCTGTTCCCGGCATCGCTTGCCACGGCTCCACTCGGTCGTGATTCTGCAGATGACCAGAGCTATGCCACGAATTCCATGCTTGAATATGCGCTTTTTTTTACTCTAAACTTGACTTTTATGGTTCAAGTGGTATGATACGGCATAAGCAGTCCTCCAGTACTTTGGATGATGAGTTGGATAGTGGTGGGATGGCGGCGGAGCTATACTTGGGTAGCCCATAACGGGAGGTAATGATGTTGTCTGTCACCGCAGCCGGCGACTGTGTTCGCAGCACCCGGCTTCGGTACATCAGACGGCGCCGCTTCGGTCTCATTGTGTTGGGATCGGTCGGCGCGGCGGCGATGGTGCTGTGCATCTCGCACTTGTGCAATGGGGTCGCGCACGCAGCACTCTGGGGCGGCCCGCGTGGCACCAATGTGTTATTTCTGGGTATTGATGGCCCCAAGCCGGGCATCAAGGAAGTAGGGCCGGACGTGCTCATGGTCCTACACATCGGCACACCGCACCAACCGTTGCGTGTGGTTTCTATTACGCGTGATACCCGTGCGCTGATTGTGGACGGGCGGCTTGGGCTCCGGAAGATCAACGCGGGGTTCGCCGTGGGTGGCGTCTCCCTCACCCGCCAGTTGGTGACTGACTTCACCGGCATTCCCATTGACCACTATGTGGTTGTGGACTTCGACGGGTTCCGCCGGACCATCGACGCTGTCGGCGGGGTGGAGGTGAGCATCTCCGAGGGGATGCGGCACACGGACAGTGCCGGCACGACCGCTATCTCCCTTGACCCCGGCGCGCGAGTGCTGGATGGGCGAGAGGCTCTGGACTTCGTGCGCTGGCGGCACGGGGATATTGACCGTATCGGCCGGCAGCAGGCGTTCATCCGGGCCGTGCTACGCAGACTTGCAGGCAAGGGAGACGTGGGGGCGACCGGCGAGCTGATCGAAGGCCTGTCCCGCGCTGTCCGGACCGACCTCAGCTCGGCTCAACTCGGCTGGCTTGTGCGCATGGCGTGCGGCGGCTCGACGACTGTTGTCTTCTCGACCATAGCCGGAAGGCACGCCGTATCCGGGGACTGGCTGTACGTCAGCACGGAGGCGGAGAAGGCGAAGGCTCTGGCAGGGGTGCGTCCGGCCCCGATGGCGTCGGGTCTCGAAGTCGCGGAGCTATCGGTGGAGGAGCTTGTTTGTCACGCCCGGGATGCAAGGCGTCGAGGGCTCATCCCGGAGGCGACGATGTGCTTGAAGGAGTACGTCCGGCGGGCCCCTGAGGGGCACGGGGCCTGCGAGGCGGCCCTGACCCTGGCGTCACTGCTGGTGGCTCAGGACGACGTGCCGTGTGCGGTGAGGGAGTTGACCGCGTCGTGTAGCGGGCTCCAGGCCGCAGACGCCGCCCGTCTATGGGAAACCATCGGTCATCTGCACCTGGCGCAGTACGAGCTGGACCGGGCGATGGATTCGTGGCGCAGGGCGGTCGACCTCGAGCCAACTGACACCGGCAAGGCCCAGGTCGTTGCGCGCGTGCTCAGTACGTTTGACGCGGTCAGGAAGCCCGAACTGACCGCTCTGGCGCTGCAGTCCTGGCCACAGGGCAAGCTCCCGCGCGATCTGTCGCTTCTTCTGCGCGGCTTGGAGGCGAGCCGCTCGGGGGATGCGGCAGAGGGCGAAGAGCTGTTCTGCGATCTGGTATATGAAAGTCCCCGCTCCCTGTTCGCGCCTGAAGCGATGGTCTGCCTCGGGGACCTGGCCCGTAGGTCAGGCGACCCGGCGAGGGCCTGTGCGCTGTATGCCGAGGCACGGCGCGCCTATCCGCTGCACAGAGGCACGTGCGCGCGGTCGCTGCTGCACTCGGCGTTCACGCACAGTGCGCAGCAAGAGCCTCTGGACGCGCTGCTGTGTCTCTACCGGCTGCTTGATGACTACCAGGACTTGCCGGAGGTGTGCGCAGCCGCTCGGGAGCATGCCAACGTGGTTGAGGGGCGGGTCTTGGCGTCCTGCGACAGCGACGGAGCGCTGTGGCAGGACAAGGTGCGGCGGCAGCTTCTGGGTGCTGCCGGCACGCGGGCCGGCGGGGCGAGAGCGCGAGTGCTGCTGGGCGACATGGTTCTGCAGGGGGGCGACGCCCATGCGGCCTTGCGGCTGTATGCGGAGGCCGCGGACGGGGCCTGTGGCACGGGCGACCCCGCGGGGCGCGCACTGCTTCACGCGGCCTACGCGCACGTCGCCCTCAAGCGGCCGGCCCTCGCGGTTGAGGCTTGCAGGAGTGCACTGGGGCATGAGACGCTGAGCGAGGGGTTATCGCGGCAGCTTTGGCAGTTCATGACGTACACGTCCGGTCTTGTGTCGCGTTCCACCTGAACCGGCCGAGAGAGGCGTGGACGGGATGGGTCCGAGTTGTGCGCCGCGTTCCGCGGCCCCGTACCCTACGCCTCGCCGACAGAGGAGGGCAACATGGCATCCGGCTTGACCCGCGGCGGCACGTTGCACAGACGGCCCCACACGCGCCGGCGCCGTCGTCTCGCCAGACGACGGTGTCTGGGGTGGGCCCTGCTGGTCGTGGTGTTGCCGCTGCTGTTGGGGGCCTCCGAGGCGCTGTTGTGGGGGCGTCTGGAAGGCAGCAACATTCTCATCGTCGGCCTGGATGCACCAAAGCCGCGGCAGCTTGAGGTGGGCTCGGATGTGGTGGCGGTGGTGCATCTCGGTCGCCCGATCACTGTGACGTCGGTGACCCGCGACCTGCGTGTGCTGCTGGTGGGCCCGAAGACGGGGCTACGCAAGCTGAGCGCTTCATACACCGAAGGCGGCCCCCAACTGACCCGTCTGTTGGTGAGCGATTGCATTGGGGCACCCATCGACCACTGCGTCGTGCTCGACTTCCGGGGCTTCGAGCAAGTCGTCGACGCGGTCGGGGGCGTTGAACTGGACGTACCCGCCGGGATGCGTCACAGGGATGTGGCCGGTGGCACGTCGATCGACCTCTCACCGGGTATGCAGTTGCTTGACGGCAACTCCGCTCTGGATTTCGTTAGGTGGCGACAGGGCGACCTGGACCGGATCGGGCGACAGCAACAGTTCGGTCGCGCCTTCCTGCGGCGCCTGCTGCTACCCGGGAACATCGCCAGACTGGGGCAGATTGCGGAGGCCATCGGTGCCGCCGTAAGGACGGACCTGAGCGCCGCCGACGTCGCAGCCCTGCTCCTGACCTGTAGCAGCCTGGACCCAGCGCAGGCGTTGTTCGCCCAGCCTGAGGGGCGCCACGCCGTGTCCAGCGACTGGCTGTACGTCCTTGCCAAGCCCAAGGACGATCCGGCGTTCTCAGCGCTCAGGGAGGCCACGTCCGGCGACGACGAGCCACTCGCCGGCGATGGCGATGTCGGCACGGCCGGCGGCCTGCTCAAGCGCGCAGAGCAGCTGCGCAAGACGGGCTGTCCGGAAGGCGCCATCGACTTGCTGGGTCGGCTTGCCGCCACCTACCCATCTGCGGCTGAAGCGCGAGCAGGCTGCCTGACGCTGGCCTCGATGCTGGTTGCCACGGGACGGGTGTCGGAGGCCATCGGTACGCTGACTGCCGTGGCCCAGACGCAGGGCGAGACGCCCGGGGCGTCGGCGCTGTACGAGGTGCTGGGCCATCTGCATCTGGCACAGTATGAGTGCAGTGATGCATACCTGGCATGGCGGCGAGCTGTGGAGTTGCAGCCGGACGAGTCAGGCAAGGCGGGGGTCGTCGGACGCGTCTTGGACAGCTTCCGGGCCATGCGCAAGCCGGAGCTTGCGGCGCTGAACCTCGGGGCTTGGCCGGCGGCTGTCTTGCCGGATGACCTCAAGCTCCTTCTATCAGGCCATGCCGCTATCCACAAGAACGATTCGGCGGCGGCCTCCACGGCCTACACCGGGCTGATAGAACAGCATCCGGACTCTCTGTTTGCGGCTGAGGCCGCAGTGAACTGCGGGAAGCTCGCGGCGGCCGCGGGCAAGCTGGACGTGGCTGAAGAGCTCTATGCCGGGGTGGCTGAGCGCTACCCATATGACCACGAACAGAATGCGCGGGCACTGTACTGCTTGGCGTGCCTGCGCGAGACCCAGGAGCGCACCTGCGACGCGATCGGCTTGTACGCAGCGGTGACACAGCGGTACCCCGATGCGACGGCTCTGTGCATACTGGCGAAGAAGGCGTTGGCCAATGCCAAGGCCGCTGAGGCAATGGTAGAGCCGCTCAGACCGCCCGCGGCGGTGGAGGCGTATGGGAGCTTGGTGGGTGACGAGGCCCTGCCTGTGGAGGACCGGCGCTGGGCGGCGATGCAGGCGCTGCAACTCGGCCTGCAGTTGCACTGTGCCGAGCCTTTGGCCGACATAGCCCTCCGACTTGCGGCCACCGGGGAGGGCTTGGCGGGGGTGCCGCCGCAGGACGTGATCAGCGTAGCCGATCGCCTGGGCAGGCGCGGGTTGCACGAGGCGGCCGAGGCTCTCCTGTGTGCCGTGGACGGCCCCGGCCTCCCTGCTGAGCTGCGGGCCCGTGCGGCTCTGCATCGCGCCCACGGTCTGGCGAGGCAGGGCCGCATCGAGGAGAGCATTGACGGACTGCGGCTGGTGGCCGCGAGTCCGGAGGCCTCCCCCGACACCATTGCTGCGGCATGTCTGGAGGAAGCGTACATCGAGATTGGGCGCGGGCGACCGGCCGAGGCCGTCGCGCCGGCGCGGCGCGCCGCTGCGCAGCAGGTTCAGAGCAAGGAGATCCGGGCCAAGTCGCTGTACTACCTGGCGCAGGCCTACCGCGAGAGCGGGCGTGCCGAGGATGGCGTAGAGTGGTTTGAGAGCCTCACCGTGGAACTGCCGCCCTCGGCGGCGCAAGCGCACAACAGGGCGGTGTCCACATTGGTTGAGCAAGCCCACTGGTGTGCCGCGCGGATCTACATCGAGCTTGGGCGGCCCCAGGCAGCGCTGCCGCACATCGAGGCGCTTCAGGCGGGTCCGTGGAGCGACGCAGAGTGCGCCCACAGCCGTGCTGAGCGGCTCCGCCGACGCATCGGTGCAGAGGAGGAGACACGATGAGTAGGCCGATCCTGTGCTGCGCCATGGCCTGCTGTGCCCTGTGTCTTTCGGGCGCCGGCGCGGGCCCGGACGACGCGGCTGCCGTAGAGAAGCAGGCCCTCGACCTGGCCGACTTCGTCTTGGGCTTGAAGCCGGAGCCACTGGACCCCAGGTACAACCCAGCGGAGTTGGTGGAGCGCGTTGCAGCGGGCAGGTACGTCCGCGACATGGCGGCTCGCGTCTACAAGGCCGCCCGACGAGGGCTCACGGTGCCGCTGGACGCGGCGGTGCTACAGGCGGCCAAAGAATCGCTGGCGGTTACCTTGGGGCGTAGCGCGCCGGGGAGCCCGGCCGGCGAGCTGCTGATCGGAGCGTACATCGACTACGGGTTCGCCAACCTGGGCGCATCGAGCGTGACCGGCGAGGACCTGGCAGCCGTCAAGGCGCAGGCGGCGGAGATGAGGACGGCGCTCGGTCAAGCGCTGCGCGAGCTGGCACCGGCTGAGACGGATGAGCGGGCCCTCAGCCTCCTACTGGACCGGGCGTGCCCCAACATGCCTGTGGCGGCCTGCGTTCTCGGCGACGGCGGGGTTCCTCGCCCGGTCACGGACGACCGGCTGCAGGGTCTCAAGGCCGAGGCGGTCGCGGCTGTGCGGGCGGCCGTCGCCAAAGAGGCCTGGGAGGAGAGACCGCCCGGTGCCCTGCAGGTAGCCCTGATGGAGGCCGACCGACATTTCACGCAGTCCGTTCGAGCCTACCCGCTGCCTCGACCGCCGAGCCACCAGGAGTTGACCAGCACGTACGCGGCGGATCTTGACCAACAGGCCGACAGGCTCCTGGAGGACTGTGAGAGGCAGACGCGAGAGGCGATCCTCAAGGACATGTATGGCTCCAACGTGGATGCACTCGAGATCCTGGACATGCTGTTGCGATGGGCAATGTAGCCTCGGGCGATAGGCGCCCGGCGCCCCACATGCGCATGCGGCTCGCCGCGGGTGAGCCCACCAACACGGAGGTGTGTCATGGAATGGAAGCACAGATCGTCTGCGCTCTGCGTTGCATCCGTTCTCGTCGCCGTAGTGCTCGCGCCCGTTGCCGGGGCCGATGAGTTCACCCTCGAGGATGGGCCGTGGACCGACCTCTGCCTCAACGGGTCGCCCTCCAACAAGGCCCAGATCTGGTGGTGGACGGACTACACGCCTCACCTGACCCCTCCCTACGTCGAGGCTTGGGCCAGGGTCGAATGCACGGTGCTGGACTGGCTGCCGAGGACGGCAGTCGCTTACGTCAGCATGGCCAAGAACAAGAGGATCGTGTGGATAGACCACAACAGGCCTGCCAGGTGGAGGGTGCAGTCTGAAGCCTACGGCACATTCTCGTACGACTGGTTCTACATGGCCAGCAACCCCATGTACCCGCAGGAGGGCGGCATCGTGCCCACCGGCGGCCTATGGGCCGACCTCAAGGCGGGCCTCGACGGGTCGGCCTATGCCGGCCCGCAGAGCGCCGAGTGGGGCGTCGCTAACGACGTGTTCGGCGGCGGCGATGGACCGGGGTGTGATACCGACCAGGGCCACGGTAACCCTCAGTGGGGTACCATACGCGCCGAGAAGGAAGGCACAGAGAACGGTTGTGTGCGGGTGTTCATCAAGGCGTGGGGCAAGGTGAAGCTGAACGGGCCGTATGGGTACGCCAAGGTGCATGAGGACCCCGCCCGCACGACGCTTTCGAGCTTCACGGCTTCCCTCGAGACGCTGCCGTAGACCGTGTCGTGGACCGCCGGCAAAACCGGGAGCTCCGCAGGAGGTCATGATGCATCGCACCGCCGGCCCAGTAAGCGAACCGCGGAAGGGGCGCACTGCGCTGCGCCGCTTGGTCGCCGTTGCCCTCGTTTGCCTCCTGACGACGTGCGCCTGGGGGCAGGATGCGGCCACGGTGCTGTGCGAACGAGGCACGGCAGAAGTGACGATCGGGTTCGCCGACCCGCCGCTCGAGACGACGATGGCCTGGTACCGCGCTCCCGGCCGGCTGCTGGTGTCGATCGGCGCGGGCGAACGTTGGTCCGGCTACGACCCGCTTCTGTACGGCCTGCAGCAGGAGGTGGCACTGGCGGGGGATGATGCGGTTGTGGAGCACCTGCGCGCCGGGCGATGGGAGGCCGTGGATCTGTCACGACCGCGGTCGCTGCAGCCCATCGAGAGCGAGGGCGCCGCTGCCCTTGTGGGGCTGCTGGCTGCGCGCCTGCCCCACATCTCGCGATCCCAGGAGTTGCTGGCGAGGACGAGGCTGGCGTCGCCCGCGCTCTCGGACAGCACGAGGAAGCTCCGTTTGCTCCAGCCGGTGTCGTTCTCTCCGGGCCACGTGGGCTCGTCGCTTGCTGCTACGTATGAGAGCGGCGATGTCTGGCCCCGGCGAGTGGCTGTCCTCGATGAGGAGGGCGGCGAGACCATGGTGCAGACGGTGACGCAATGGGACGACAGCTACGGGGACGCCGATGCGCCCGTGGCGGTGCGCAGGCCGGTGGTCCTGGAATGTCAGCGCTCCCCGGGCAGTGTCGCGGCAAGAGCGGCGATGTCCGTTGGCGATGGCGTGAAGGGCGAGCGGCAGGTGTGGGAGGCGGATCTCCCTCAGCCCGCGCGGCGTGTGGTGACGAGGCTGCGGTGGCTCAGCCCGGAGAGGGCCGTCACCGAGGAAGGCACGCTGTACGATGGCGCGGGCAAGGCTTTGGTTCACTATGTGCTGGTGAGCTATGACGCGGATGTCGCTGTTCCGGTCGCGATGTTCCGATGAGCGTAGGCGCTGGGCGCTGGGCTGCCAGGTGTGTCACACCGGTGAGGCTCGGCATGGTCGTGCTGATTGCCGCAGTGGCCCTCGCCGGCTGGGCGCTGTGGCGCGGGACGTGGCCCGCAATGGGTGCGGCCGGCGAGACTGTGGCGTGGCGCATCCGCATCGAGAACAGGGCCGGCGGCGTTGTCAGCGCTACCTCGCCGGGCGGCACGTCCGAGGTGTTGGGCCGTGTTGTGGAGCCTGCAACGACAGTGGGGTCGCTGTTTGGCGCAGCCCGGTGGGGTGCCGACGGTACAGTCGTGGCCACGGCCGCGAACGCGCTGCATGTGAGGACGCCTTCTGTCTGCGAGACGCGGCCGGTGGGGTTCAGTATCATCCCGCAGGCGATCGCGTCCGAGGGGCCGGGCCCGTACCGATGGCGGCACGGTACCGCCATGGTGGTCTCGTGCAGTCCTGCGGAGGGGCTGTTCGGCAGGCGTGCGCCTCCTGTGGGCACGCAGGTGCTGCTCGAACACGATGGCGAGACACTACCTCTGCCGCTGGGGTACGTGCCCGGTGGCGGCGAGGTTCTGGTCGTGGTCGGAGCGCATCTCCCTCACGGGGCAACCGAGGCCGTCATCGAGAACCGCACCGGTGGGTCGGTGCTCGTGGGCGGCGGCAGGAGGTGGCGAACGGTGGGCCGCGTGTTGCATCCCGTCGCCGGCGTGGGCCGGTTCCCTTCCACGGTGCACGTGGGGCGGGGCTGCGTCGCCGCCAACCACCCCGGCGTGATCACGGTAGCCACATCGCCGGTGGGGCAGGTCGGGGGCTTTCAAGTTGTCCCTGCCGAACATGCCGGGGAGCAGAGCCCGGAGATGGGGTACGCGCGGTGCGCTCCGCAGTGGCTGGTGATCGCGTCCGCCGGTGCCGGCCGCCTGGCGGGGCAGGAGCCCCTGTTTTGCGGCCGGCTGCGCCCGCGTGCGGCCGGGGCCACCGACGCAGGCCGGGACGCTCGCGCGTCGTACGCAGGGCTGGTGGAAGTGCGCCGCGGCGGAGGCGACTGGGAGAGCATGCCCGAGGTCTCTGTCGGCCTCGACGAGCGCCCGCCCGCGTCGGCCGCCGCCGTGCTTGCCGGCGTCTCCCACATTCGTCTCCACCTGAGATGACGCCCGAGTTGGCGGTGTCCTGAGCGCCTCGCCGTGAGCGGCCTCTGAGGTTGCTCCGGCGCCCTACGTCGCCGGTCGCCCCGCTCTTCCGCTCGACCCCTACATCCCCACATCCTCCCACTGCCCGCTGTCTGCCGACGTCCGGATCGCCTCGTCCACGTACTGCACCTTCGCCCCGTCAAACAGCGTTGCCGTGCCCGGGCGCCCCTCGGCGATTGCCGTCAGGAAGTCGAACTGCGAGTGCAGGTGGAACCGCATCCAGCCAATCGGTAGCTTGGGCGAAGGCAGGACACTGGGCCTGGGGTACCGCTGCAGGCACTCAATCTGCGTCCATCCCCTGCGGCCGCCCAGATCGTCCTCGGGCTCCGTGGCGTCGTAGGCGTACAGGTAGTTGGGGTCCATCATGTTGAACCGCAAAGCGCCCTTCTCCCCGAAGATCTCAAACCCCATGCCGTCATGGGTCCCGGTGGCAAAGCGCGAGGCCTCCACGAAGCCCAAGGCGCCGTTTGCCATGCGCACCTGGGTGCAGACGTAGTCATCCACCTCCACCCGCGCCATCTCGGTAGACCCCTTGGCTACCGGCCGCTCGGGGACGAAGACCTCGGTGCTTGCCCTGACGCAGGCGTACTCCCCCAGGATGTAGCGCATCATGTCCAGCACGTGGCTACCCAGGTCCGAGAGCGCTCCGCCACCGGCCTCCTTGCTCAGGCGCCAGGAGAGCGGGCGCTGCGGGTCTGTGTAGCCCGCGTGGTAGTAGGCGGCGCGGAAGTGGTACACGCGGCCGAGGAAGCCCTCTTCCACGAGCTGCCGGGCGCGCAGCGTGGCGGGGATGAAGCGCATGTGGAAGGCCATGCCGTGCGAAAGCTCGGGGTTGGCCTTGGCGGCGGTGACGATGGCCCGGGCATCCTCGGCGTCCACCGTCAGCGGCTTGTCGCAGTACACGTGCTTCCCCGCTTCCAGGGCCGCGATGACCTGCTCCCGGTGGGCGCTATTGGGCGAGCAGATGTTGATGATGTCAATGTCCTCGCGCTCCAGGAGGTCCTCGAAGCGGTCGGTGCCGAACTCAAAGCCCCCCTGCTCGGCGGCTTTGGCGGCGGTCTCGGGGCGGCTGGTGCAGACGCCGACGAGCCTGACCTTCGCCGGCGCCGGGTCGTAGAACAGCGGGATGTTGATGTACCCGTAGGCGTGGACCTTTCCGATGAAGCCAAAGCCGGCAATGCCGACGCCCAGTGTGTGGGTGTCGCTCAAGATGATCCCTCCCGAAGAGAAGCAGGGGCCCGGTGGATGTGCCGCGCCGACTGCGTGGTGTGCGAAAGCTCCAATTCGCGCTGGGGCGCCGGTGGTCCTCCAGGCGCACTGCGGGGAGGGGACCCTGGGGTCTTTCGCATCGGCCGGGAGCGCGCGAAACGTATCGTTACTAACAGGTTCCATCTGTTTGGATGTATACTCTCACTGTTTTGGCCACTATATGGCCCACGCTATCCGCCACGGGAGTGAGGCTGTTGACTAGGCGCATTCGGACAAGCGGTGTGAGACAGGTCTTGCCGTTCGCGATGGTGTTGTCGGCCCTGCTGGGTGGGGCGCTTGTTGCCGCCCCCGGCGCATCGGCGGGAGCCGTCGTGCTGGATTTCGAGGACCTCTATCCGGGCCACAACAACGCCGACGCCGCCATCCCCGCGGGCTATGCGGGGTTCAACTGGACAAACGCCTACTGGTCCACGAAGTACGACGGCGAGGTGAGCGGTTTCACCAACGCCATTGACGGCAACGTGGGCGCCTACACGGGCTTTGGCAATGAGCTCAGCATGGGCGGAAAGACCTTCACGCTGCGCAGCGCCATCGTGGCCGCCGGGTGGAACGACAACCAGTACGTGACCTTCTCCGGTTACCGCGGGGGCACATTGGTCGCCAGCGAGCGCTTCCTGGCGCCCTTTACGGGAGAGCTGCATCTCTTCGTGGGTTTTGACGCCATCGACAGCCTGGTTGTCACTCCGGACCAGTCCACCGGCACACCGCACACCGGATCAGCCAGCGCTCACCACATCGTGCTGGACAACATCGACGTTGTGCCGTACGTCCCGGTGGGCACGGTCATTGACTTCGAGGACCTCTATCCGGGCCACAACAACGCGGATGCCGCCATCCCCGCGGGCTATGCGGGGTTCAACTGGACAAACGCCTACTGGTCCACGAAGTACGACGGCGAGGTGAGCGGTTTCACCAACGCCATTGACGGCAACGTGGGCGCCTACACGGGCTTTGGCAATGAGCTCAGCATGGGCGGAAAGACCTTCACGCTGCGCAGCGCCATCGTGGCCGCCGGCTGGAACGACAACCAGTACGTGACCTTCTCCGGCTACCGAGGGGGAGCAGTGGTCGCCAGCGAGCGCTTCCTGGCCCCCTTTGTGGGCGAGCTGCATCTCTTCGCGGGGTTTGACGCCATCGACAGCCTGGTCGTCACCCCGGACCAGTCCACCGGTACACCGCACACCGGATCGGCCAGCGCTCACCACATCGTCTTGGACAACATCGAGGTTCTGCTGCCACCCAATAGCCCCACGACCCTCGTGGCCGATGACGTGTCAGGCAATGTGGGGCAGACCGTGCAGCTTTCGGCCACCCTCACCGACGACATCGGTCCCCTGGCCGGGAAGTCCATTGACTTCGCAGTGGGCTCCTGGACGGGCTCGGGCACTACCGCTGCCGACGGCGTCGCCACGGCGGACTACACCATTGCTGCCGCGGGGGATCAGACCTACTCGGCAAGTTTCGCCGGGGATGGCACCTACCTGGGCTCCAGCGACGACGCCACGCTCACGGGGAACCTGAACCCCACCGGCCTCGTGGCCGCCGACGTGTCAGGCAATGTGGGCCAGACCGTGCAGCTTTCGGCCACCCTCACCGACGGCACCGACCCCCTGGCCGGGGAGACGGTGGACTTCACCATCGGCACCTGGAACGCCTCGGCCACCACCGACGCCTCGGGCGTGGCCGCGGTGAGCTACACGATCCCGGCCATGGGCGACAAGGCCATCGAGGCAAGCTACGCCGGCACAGCGTACTGGGCTCCCTCTATGGATGAGGCCGCGCTCTCGGTGTACAACAGCGTCACGGGTATCGGCCTGTTCCTGAGCGCCAATCCCGTCACCGCCGGGCAGGCCGCCACGGCCACGGTCGTTGACCAGGCCGGCAACACCATCACCGACAAGTGCGTCCTGCAGATCCAGCACGGTGCCGGTGGCTCGTGGGCGGGTAGCGTCTACACCTCGGAGAAGGCCGGAAGCTGGACGGTGACCGCGAGCTACGGGCCTCTGGGGGACACGGCGGTCCTGCAAGTCACACCCGGAGCCGTGGCCGCGGTGGATATCAGCCCGGACGAGGCAACCATCACCGCCGCCGGCGCGCAGAGCTACACGGTGCGGGCTTCCGACGGTTGTGGCAATGTCTGGGTGCCCGCTCCGGCGGAGATCACCTGGACCCACGACGGCGCCGGTGGCTTCGCGGGCAATACGTACACTGCCGATGCCGCCGATGCCGGGAAGACACTGGACATCCATGCCACCGTGGCCGGTGTGCAGAGCGATCGCTCGGCCCTGACCGTGACTGCCGCGGGCGGCGCGGGTCTGGTCCTGGCCTGGGACAGGGACACGTGCGCGTTCTACCTGTGCGCCAATCCGGCGGACCCGCAGACCGGTGCGCCGATCCCGGGCGTCAATGGAGGCTACGTGGTCAACGGTGTCGCGGTGCTCGTGTCGGGCTCGACGGGCAACCGCACCGTGGCGGTGCAGAGCACCTCCGGCCCGAGCAATACGCTGCAGGTGCGGTGGTATGTGCGGGGCGGAGTGGTGAGCAATGCCTACATGTACAGCACCATCGACGGTGTCGGCAGGACGGCGAGCTACGGGTCGGGCAGGACGTTGGTGGACGGGAGCTACAAGATGGGGTTCTTCGGCCTGACCCACGCCCTGGATGCAGTCGACCCGGCGACCATCACCTACGGGGCCGTGCAACAGCCGTAGCGCTCGGCCTGATGAGGCAGCCAAGACAAGCGGCGCGGCCGATGACGGCCGCGCCGCTTTCATTCCGGCTCTAGGCCCGGAACATGGTGAGGATCATCTTGAACCGCTCCACCGCCCGCACCGCGTGGGGCACGTCCGCGGGCATCACGATCATCTCCCCGGCGCTCACCGTGTGCGCCTCCCCGCCGATGGTGATCTCGGCCACCCCGTCCACCACCTGGACGATGGCATCGAAGGGCGCCGAGTGCGTACTGAGCGCCTCGTCCTTGTCGAAGGCGAAGAGGGTGAGGGTGCCGGCGTCATTGTCCAGCACCGTGTGGCTGACGATGGATGCGGCGGTGTAGGGCACGCGGTCGCAGACGTCGAAAGCGGCTGAATGGCCCTTATTGGCGGTGTCGCCGCCGCAACAGGTGCACTTGTCGTTCATCTGTATCATCTCCTTTTGCTCGATCGGGGTCACCTACGCTCCGGCGCCGGCCGCCGTCGCCGTCCGGCGGTCCAGGATGTCTCCCTCAATGCCGATGGTCAGCACCTCCACGGGGATGTCCTTGCCGGCCTGGGCCAGAGCCCTGCCGACGATGGCCTGCAGCCCGCCACAGCAGGGGACCTCCATGCGCGTGAGCGTGATACTGCGGATCTCATTGGCCGCGAAGATGCTGGCCAGCTTGCCAACATAGAACTCCGCGTCATCCAGCTTCGGGCAGGCCTGGAGGACGACTTTGCCCGCCAGCAGGTCGCGGTGGAAGTCGGGGTACGCAAAGGGCACGCAATCGGCGCACAGCAGCAGGTCGGCGTCCTGGTAGTAGCCGGCCTGAGGCGGCGCCAGCTTGAGCTGTGTCGGCCAGTTGCGCAGGGCCGAGGGCTGTGCCGGGCCATCCCCACCGCGGCCCTCGGCGGGCGTCTCCACTGCCCGCGGCTGCACCGAGGGGCAGGCGGGGCAGGAGAAGGCCGGGGTGGGGGCGGGGCTTGCGAACGCCTCGACCTCCCGGGTCTCGAAACTGATGGCCCCTTGGGGGCATTGTCCGATACAGTCGCCCAGGCCGTCGCAGTAGTCTTCCCTCACGAGCCGCGCCTTGCCGCCGATAAGCTGCAAGGCCCCCTCATGGCAGGCGTCCACGCACAGCCCGCAGCCGTCGCACTTCTCCTCATCGATCTTGATGATCTGTCTTGTGGTCTTTGCCATGCCGGTCGGCTCCCTTCACTGCGTCCGTATCGCTGCTGTTGGGCATAGTGTAGCGGCTTCCGGGGGCAAAGGCTTTGACTTGAGTCAAGACGGGTGCGGCAGTTGGGCATGACCTGGAGGCGCGGGCGAGAAGCCCGCATTCGCACTGGAGTGCCATTCTGCGAGCGTCCGCTCCCGGCAAGAGCAGCTCGAAGAACCCCCTGGCATTCGATGAGATCCTTCGCTATCTCGCTGCGCGAGATTGGCGCTCAGGATGACACTCCCACGACAGAACCCGCTCTTCGGCCGGCCTTCGATCTCTGCAGACGGCCCTCGCCTTCCCGTCGATCCTCCGGACCGGCTGGGAAACGCATCCGCCGCCGGTGGCAGGGACGATGGGAACAGGTCTCGGGGCGTGTATGCAGAATAGTGAGGTTGATGGTCCTGGCCGCCGTCGACCCATTCGCCGCGCACAGAGGAGTGCCTGTGATGAAGCGACTGAGCCACGCCGCCGCCGTGAGTGTCGTTCTCGGAAGCCTGGCAGTGCTGTGCTACGGGGCCGAGGCTCCTGCCCGCGACGCTCTGGGCCGCGGCGAGAAGCTGCGGATCCTGGTGGACAAGGTCATGCAGCCCACGGAGAACTGGCACACGAAGGAATGGATCGTCCGCGAGACGGCGGAAGCGGGCTTCAATGTGTTCTCACCCCGTTGCGGCCACGACGACCTGGACGAGGTGCGCGATGTCACCCGCTGGTGCGCCAAGTACGGGATCTACCACATGCCCTGGATGCGCGGCACACTGGCCTGTCCGGACACCGAGCAGTCCCTGGGCAAGCGGATGCTGTGGGCCGGTGGCAATGAGCAGCTCATCTGGAGCCCCAACTCCGATGAGTTCTGGGACTGGACGGCCCGCTACATCGTGCAGTACGCCCAGATCAGCGCCACCATGCCCAACCTCATGGGCGTGTTTCTCGATTACGAGAACTACTTCCCCAACGGCAGCGGGAACTGCTACGAACTGTCCTATGACGACCAGATACTGGGGCTGTTCGCCGGGGACAAGGGGATCGAGCTTCCGGAGCTCGAGCCGGCCCGGCGCAAGCCCTGGCTGACGGAGCAGGGCCTCCACGAGGCCTTCGCCGAGTTTCAGATCAACCACTGGCGGGCCAAGTGCCGGGAGCTCCGGCAGGCCGTGGATGCCCATGACCCGCAATTCCAGTTCTGCATCTACCCGGCTCCGGGGACCTTCTTCATGGTGCAGGCCTGCTATCCGGAGTGGGCAACCCAGGCGGCTCCACTGATCCTCGCCGACCCGTGGACCTACGGCCGGCCGTCGAAGTTCATGCCGGAGGCCGAGGCACTGGAGAGCAACAAGCGCAAGCTGCTGATGGGGATGGAGGTCCCCAGGGCCGCGGGCATCCCCTTCATCTACGCCGGGGGCACCGATCCGGTGGTGGCCGGCGCCGACCCGGAGTTCTGCGGCAAGAACACCGTCATGATCTCCCAGGTCACCGACGGCCATTGGATCTTCTATGAGGGCCCCACCTACACCCAGCAGGACCACACGGACTACTGGCACTGGTACACCTGGGCCAACAGGAAGATCATCGCCGGTGAGCTGGAGGCCTGGCACGAACCGCGCCGGACCCCGGAGGGCTGGGCACAGGAGATCGCCCGGCACGCCGGGGATGCCTCCAGGCTCGTTCTCCCGCAGGGCACCGGCGAGCGGGTGGAATACCCCCCGGTGAGGTTGCGGCGGGAGAACATCCTGGTGCTCGCCCCCATCGCCAACAGGCCGCTGGAGATCATGCTGCGAAACCATCGTGTCGGCCGCTATGACGACCCGCTGGTGTGGCGCCTGTATGACACGAGCATGAAGGAGCTGGCCAAGGGCTCGATCCCGCCGGACCTCGCCGGCGAGGTGAGGTACACTCCCGGCGTCTCGGCGGTGCACCTGCTGGGTGTGTCGGCCGGGGGAGGCTCCTACTCGGTGGTGGCCGCCAACGTTCCCGTGGGTCTCTACGCCGGAGACGGACTGGGGCTGATCTTCGGCGCCGAACGGCTGTACTTCCACGTTCCCCCCGGGGTGACGAAGTTCTCCCTCGGTGCCAAGGGCCAGCAGGTGGAGAACGTGAAGCTACAGGTCTTCGACCCCTCCGACAAGCTCGTGGCCGAGGGGCAGACGACGCAGAAGCAGAACGCCATCACCCTCAGCGTGCCCGCGGGCGACGGGGCGGGCAAGGTGTGGGGGCTCTGCGTGAGCAAGCCGGATGAAGGCGTGCTGGAGGACAGCACCCTGAGCGTCGGCAAGGGTCTGGCGCCGATCTTCTCCCTGCGGCCGGATGAGGTGTTCCGGGCGGGCCAGGAGTAGTCGGGGACAGGGCCGAACCGGGCGGAGGAGGAGAATGGTGGCGGTCTGCATGCTGTCCGGCCGAGGTGCGCGTGGCGCAGCAGGCCTTCGGCGCCGGAAGTGTCATGCCCAGAGCGTCTGCTCCCAGTAAGAGCAGCTCGAGGAATCTCCGGGGATGTGGCGAGATCCTTCGCTATCCCGCTGGGCGAGATGGCCGCTCAGAATGACATGGAACGGACCAGCCGGGCTTTCCGGCCGCACCTCTACACGGCCGTCGCCCGTTTGTAGAGATAGTACACCAGCGCGGCGGCCGCCACGAGATAGCACGTATTGGCGTAGATGGGGTGGAACTGACTCACCACGCCCAGCAAAACCCCCACGGCAGTGGCCACGATCACTACCGTCAGCAGGTAGCGTCGGCCCCTGTCGCCCCGGAAGACCTCGATCACTTCCCACACCCCCGGAAGCGTGGAGCCACAACTGCGGCAGTAGCGGGCGTCGGCGGGGTTGTCCTCCGTGCAGTCCGGACACAGCTTGCGCCTGCCGCCCTCGGCGGCCAGGGCCCGGCAGCGCTTGGCCTTGTGCCGGGTGTCCCGGTCGCCGCTGATCTCATAGTGCTTCTCGTAGAACTCGGCGGCCAGGTCGTAGTGGCAGCGCTTGCGGTAGATGTCGCCCAGCCTCTCGTAGGAGTAGGGGATCTCGGGGCGATGCTTGATGGTGTCCAGATGGCGCCGGATGTCCTCCTCCTCCATCTGGTCCAGCGCCCGGCGTTCGGCCACACGCCGCATCAGGGGGAAACCGATGGCAAGACCCGCCGCCAGGATGATGCCGCTGCGACCGAAAGGCGGGACATTGGCCATGCCCAGGAACACAAGGCCCATCAAGCCGCCGGCGTAGAGGATGAACTCCAGCGGCGTGATGTCCTTCATGATCATCAGGCCCAGCAGGCCCCACACGCAGGCACCGACGATGAGCAGCCCTCCCACAAGCAGGGCCCCCGCGATGATCCCGCCGCCGACGGTCTCCAGTGCCAAGCTTACCGCCCCCCGTGCTCAACTGCCGAAGTCGACGTCCCGGCCCCCCGGCCTGCGGAGGCCGCGGGCCCCTGGGCCTGCGGCCTCCGCCGGGACCCAGCCCGGCCCATTCGGCGAAACACCTACGACCTTGCAGATCCACAGATGCGACGCCATCCGAGTGGAAAGCCCGACCCACGAGGTGACCAACGGCTTGGTTGCGGCCCCAGGACTTGCTTCAAAGGGGTGCGCCCATGCAAGCCTCTAGCCCAGTCCGTAGATGCTGGCTCCCCGGGCGGCCAGTGTCTCGCGCACCTGCCCTGTATCTACGCTCCGGATGTCCGTGGCGTTGAGAGCGCACAGCGCCGCGGCCACCCCGGCCGCCTCCCCATTGCACGCGGCGATGGGCATCACCCGGTGCGAGGAGTGGGCCTCGTGGTCCGAGGAGATGGGGCGCCCGGCGATGAGGAGGTTGTCGAAGCCCTGGGGGCACAGGCAGCGATAGGGGATATCGTAGGCCTCGCCCGGCGGCAGATGCTTGATGACCGTGCCGGTCCCGGCGGGGTTGTGGATGTCCACGTCGTACGCCCCCCGGGCGATGCCGTCCTCGAACTTCCGCGCCGCCAGTACGTCCTCGGCCGTCAGCACGTAGTCGCCCATGATGCGCCGCGATTCGCGGACCCCGATCTGCGTCGGGACCGCGGAGACCCAGGCCTCGGCGAACCCCGGCACGCGCTCCCTGAGAAACCGCGCCATCTGCGCCACCTGCCGCCGGCCCTCGAGCTCCGCCGTGCTCAGGTCCGTCGAATCCGTGGCGTCCAGCTTCACGATGCGAGTGGTGTTGAAGTGAATCTCGCCCGGCCGGGTGGTGTAGAAGAACAGCACGTTCTCGCGGGGGTTCTCCACGGCGCCCTCGCTCTTGGCCGCGTCGTACAGGGCGTTGATCTCCTCCCGCGAGGGCATGGCGTCCTCATCCACGCCGGCCATGCGGAAGTTGGTGGTCATCGGCTGGCAAAACCCGTCCTCGTCTCGGCCCTGCTGGAACGGGGCGCCGGCGAAGTAGGCCAGGTCGGCGTCGCCCGTGGCGTCGATGAAGACATCGGCCGCCACCGGGCGCAGCCCGCCCTTCTCGTGCAGCATGGCGGCCCGCAATCCGCCGCCCCCCACCTCGGCCCCGCAGATCGAGGTGTGCAACAGCAGCTTCACCCCCGCGTCCAGCACCAGGCGGTCCAGGACGATCTTGGCCAGCTCCGGGTCGAAAGCCGAGCGGGCCCTGGGCAGCACCCCGTAGGCACCGGCCTCGGTGAGGTAGTCGATGATGCGCTGGAACACCCCGGCGTTGATCTGCTCCTCACCGGCGTGGTACTTCATGAACGGATTGACCAGCCCGGCCGTCATCATGCCGCCCAGGAAGCCGTAGCGCTCGACCAGGAGCGTGTCGGCTCCCATCTCGGCGGCGGCCACCGCGGCACAAAGGCCGGCGGGACCACCACCGCAGACCACGACCTCGGCAATCCTCTCGACCGGCTCGGCTCCGGATAGGCCTGATGCGGGCATAGGTCAGAAGCTCCCTGGTGGAATGCGGGCAGGTTGCGGGGTGATCGCCGGCCCCGAGCCATGGGCGCCGCTGCGCAGACGCCTGGGAAGGCCGCTGAGCGGTGGCGAGGCGGCTGTGGTCGCGGGGACGGCAACGGCCGACGGCAACGGCTGCGGGCGAGACGCCCGCGGCCCCAGGAACGGCCGACGGCAACGGCCAAGGGCAACGGCAGACGCCGACGGCAGATGGCAACGGCCCGACGGCCGACGGCAACGCCGGAAAGCTACTGCGCCAGCGCCTTCTCCAAGAGCTCGTTCACAAGCTGCGGGTTGGCCTGGCCCCGGGTGGCCTTCATCACAAACCCTACCATCGCGCCCAGCGCCTTGCCCTTCCCCGCCCTGTAGTCCTCCACCGCCTTCGGGTTGGCCTCGATGGCCTGCTGGATGATGCCCTCCAGCTCCCCGGTGTCGCTGATCTGCTTGAGCCCCTCGCGCTCGATGATGGCGCCGGGCGCCTCATGACTCTCCACCATCCTGACATACACGTCCTTGGCGATGGTGTTGGAGATGCCGCCGTCCTTGACCGCGGCGATCAGCTCGGCGATGTGCGCGGCGGGAATGCCGAGGGCCTCGATGTCGATACCCCGCTCGTTCATCGTGGCCATGACGCTCCCCATCACCCAGTTGCTTGCCACCTTCGGATCGCCGCAGGCCTCGGCGACCTGCTCGAAGTAGTCCGCCACCGCCCGCGACTCGGTGAGCACCCCGGCGTCGTACTCCGGCAGCCCCAGCTCGTCGACGAACCTTTGCACCCGCACCGCCGGCAGCTCGGGCATCGTCTCACGGATGCCGTCGACCCACTCACGGCTGGGAGCCATGGGGACCAGATCGGGCTCAGGGAAGTACATGTAGTCATCCGCAGATTCCTTGCGGCGCATCACCGCCGTGATCCCCCGGGTGTCGTCCCAGCGCCGGGTCTCGCGATGCCGGGCCAAGGTGCCCTCGGCAAGCTCCCGGGACTGCCTCCCGATCTCGTACTGGATGGCGTTGTAGCAGTTGGTGATGGAGGCCACGTTCTTGACCTCGATCACCGGAGTCTTCTCGCCGGTCTCGAAGTCGATGAGATTGACATTGGCCTCCGCCCGCATGGCCCCCTCTTCCATGTTGGCCGTGGAGACGCCCAGATAGCGCAGGAGTCGGCGCAACTGCAGGAGGTACTCGCGCACCTGCTCGGCGGTGCGGAAGTCGGGCTCGGTGACGATCTCCATCAGCGGCACACCGCAGCGGTTGTAGTCCACCAGGGTGCGCCCGTCCGGGAGATGGATGTTCTTACCCGTGTCCTCCTCAAGATGCGCCCGGGCAATCCCGACGCGCACCGGCTCCCCCTCGACGCACAACTCCATGTACCCATCGGCGGTGAGCGGCTCGTCGTACTGGCTGATCTGGTAGTTCTTGGCCAAGTCGGGGTAGAAGTAGTTCTTGCGGTAGAACCGGGCGTGCTCCCAGATGTCGCAGTGCAGCGCCAGGCCGGTGCGGATGGTGAGCTCCACGGCCTGCCGGTTCGCCACCGGCAGCGAGCCCGGTAGCCCGACGCACACCGGACAGCAGCGGCTGTTCGCCTCGCCGCCGAACTCATTTCGGCAGCCACAGAACATCTTCGAGGCGGTAAGGAGCTCGACGTGCACTTCCACGCCGATGACTGGGGTGAAGGCCATGGGATCACTTCCGGTTGCCTGTTGTGGTTACACACGCGCCACAGCATGGCGCGATGGCCCGCGAGGGCCGGGGGGACGACGCCTGTGAATTGTAGCAAGACAGCCCGGAGGACGCAACCCGAGGAGCCAGCGGGACGGCCACGGGAGCGGCGACAACGACACAGAAACAGGATGGACAGGATAGACGACGGATGAAAGCAGCGGCAGACAGGATGGACAGGATAGACGGCGGATAACAGCGGATGAAGGCAACCGCAGACAGGGTGGGCAGGATAGACGGCGGATGAAGGCAGAGGTGGGAGACGGCCTGCCGACCGGGTGAGGGCCGACGGCAGGGCAAAGAGGGTGCCCAGGTGTTACTTGACCGGGCGATGGGTAACCTCTACTCGCGTTCCACGACGGATACGGAGGGCAGAGCTGGGGGATCCGATGGAAGGGAGAGACCATCGTGAACCCGTTTCTCGAGAGAGCGCGCAGCCTGAAGGACGCTACGGACGAGATCAGGCGGATGGTCCATCAGTTCGCGACCGTCGACGAGATCGCCCAGGTGAAGGCCGCGGCTGCGGCCAGTGCCGGTGTCGGACTGGTCAGCGCGATCTTCCTGCATGGTGTGTGGCCCAAGCTTCTGGTGGCCGGCCCCCTGGTGGGTATCGGGGTGGCGCTAGTGGTGACACTGGTGCACACCGCGGCCTTTCGGCAGATGCGGCTGCGAGCGGGGCGCTGTGCCTATCCCCTGTGCCACGGCGTGGTCCAGCGCAGTCCGCGGCTACCCGAAGGCCGGGTGATCTGCCCGACCTGCCGCCGAGAGTGGCCGGAGGCGGAGGGCATGGCCTTCCTGCTCACTCAGCGTGACGCCGAAGTGGGCGAAAGCGGCGCCCACTCCCAACACTGACCAAGCCTCCAAGTGGGCGCGTCTTCTCAGGTCTGCGCCGGGTTCCAGGGCCCATCCCCGTCGTTGGCAGCCTCCCGTCCTCCGCGACCCGCCGCCGGGTCGTTGGGGCGCGGTGGGTCAGTCCCCCATGCCTGTTGGTCTGAGCTTGGCTCCCCACATAGCGCGTCCCGCAAAGGCGCCGACCTCGCGGTGGGTGACTACGTGGTGGGCGTCACCGTCTCGGCGCCCAGCAGCGGCACGGACCCCTCCTTGCTCTCGATGGACGGCAAGCGGCTTGCGGACGTCTTCTCGCTGCCGGTCAATGAGTCCGAGTTCTCTCCCGGAGAGCGCCGGCAAGTGCTGGCCATGAGCGGCTACGCCGTCTGCATGGAGAGCCGTACCGTGGCCTTCCGCCAAAGGGAGGGCGAGATGACGGTGGAGACGCCGTGGGGCCAGAGCATCAGAACGAGGGCTGAGGCGGTGGTGATCGGGCAGACAGATCGGGCAGGCCGAAGGTAAACCCGATGTGGTGGAACTGGGGGAGTGATGGCCGCAGGTCCATGCGGCACTTCTGGCGAACATCATGTACCTAACAGGATCACCTGCTCAAGGTATTCCGTTGTCAGGCTGCACTGCGGGCGCACCACACATGTCGCTGTCTCATCAAGCTGGGGGCGATGGTGCATTGCGTGGTTCGGGTGTGTTCTCGACATTCGACGCGGAGTTCGCAGGGTTCCTGTCTACTGAGGGCGAGGGTCCGGGGACGCAGGCCTTCGTGGCGCGCAACTTCCTGATCGATGAGGGAGTGCTGCTCGAGCGCGCCCAGAGCTATCGCGATAGTGGCGTGGTTGCCGGGCATGGGTCGCACGGCGACTGGCAGCGGAAGCACGGACTCTACCTGTCGAAGCGCGTTCAGCTACCCTACCCGGACACTCAGCCCCTGGCCTCCCTCGATCCTGCCGACATCGACGGCTGCCCCGAGACCTTCCGCTACATCCCGGCCGACTCGCCGTTCCTGTCAAGCGAACTGGGACTCGAGTTGGTCCGCGTGGAGGAGGTCAGCTTCATCAGCCGGACGACCGGCGCGGCCGCGGAACGCGTGAAGTCCCTGGCCCTGCGCGTCACACAAGGTGTTGACGGGGGCCCCGATGCAGCGCGCGACCTCGACGCGATCCTGGTGCGGTGGCTGAAGGAGTGCGACAAGCGCCCGGTCTTCGCTGGGTTCTGGCAGGACCTGCACGACGTGTTCGGCGCAACTCCCCTCGAGGACAACCCGGGCTGGCCAGATGGCTTACGCGACAGGCTCGGGCTGGTGCATCTGCAGCCGGACGAGGGCGGACTGCCCCGAGACATCATCGTCTTCCGGTATCCCGTCAGCGAGCTTGCGCACATTGTGGGGCACCAAGACGTGAGGCCCCTGGTGCCGCCCACGGTGCTGGACGGCCGAGGCTCCCATGCCTTCTGCCCCGCGCCCCGGAACACGATGACCGGCCATACTGTTGATCTAGGTCAACTGGACAGCCCGGTCTGGCGGGGAGTCTGCCGCGAGGTCCTACACCCGGCCTTCCACTACCGCGCGCGCCATGTGTGGCGGGTGGGAGCGGTCACCTCCGCGGTGCCCGAGGAGGCGCTGTCCAGAGCGCGCCAACTACATCTGATGTGGCTGCGTGAGGAGTCGGGGCGCGATGACTACGCCGGCGAGACCGACCCATAGAGACGAGGTCGCGATGGACGTCGACGAGCTATTCGATGGCAGACGGGTACCCGCGTGGTTCCGGTCCTTTTCTGAGGACCCCCAGACGGCGGTGGGCGATCTCCTGGTGGGTTGCGCCGATCTGGGCGTACTCTCGGCGGGGGAGCCGACGCAGGTGCTCCTCGACTGGCTGGAGACCTACGGCGACCGGGAGGGCTTCGCCGAGGCGGCAGACAAGGCGCTGGCCGACTGGGTCAGCACGTCCTGGGGCATCCTCGAGTTGCCCGCGGCCGCTGGGTCTGCCGTTCTCACGGCAGTGGCCTGGTGCCGTTGCGCCAACGTCATCGCAGTCGACAGACGGCTGAGCCAGGCTGCCGCGGAGCTGCGGGAGCGCGTGATGGCCGAGCGTCGCTTTCTCGATGCGCTCAGCTTCGGCCGCGCCCGAGACCCGCTGGGCCGCGCCTGGTTCGCTCTTGCCTGGCATCAGCAGGACCGCGGCCTGTTGGCCGAGTGGTGGCGCCTGTGCTCCTTGCCTCTGGATGAGCCCTGGCACCGCGGGCAGTACGGCATCTACGGCTTGCGGGGCCTACCTGCGGCAACTGGTTACGACGGGGGGATGTGGTGTGGCGAAGTCGCGGCGGGCCTGGTGAAGCTCGGACGCGCATTGGTCGCCAGAGCGCGGAATGGGTGGCTGGACGAGGGCGCGGCAAAGCAGGAGTTCCAGAGCGTCGCGCGGCTGACGATGGGTGCCTATCCCTTCCCCGATGTGTGGCAGGACTTCTGGGCGCCGCTGAGAGACGACCGCGACGAGGTCTTCGCCGGTTGGGTGGCTCCGTTCGTCGGTGGTGCGCCGCGGGCCCGCAGAGGGCCAGGGCCGCGGAGGCCGGACCCCCGGTGGGCTGATGTGGCGGAAGGCATTGCCGGCCGGCTGGCAGAGCGTGATGAAACCGCAGTTGCGGAAGCAGAGGGTCTCCTCGACGCGCAGGCGCGGTACGCCGACGCAACGGGAGACACCATGTTCGTAGTCAAGTCGGCCTGCTACTTCGCGAGTACTGCTGCCGAGTGGTTGCCGGTGGAGGCACTCGCGTGGGCCCAGGAGGCGCGTCAGTACGAGCCGTGGAACGCCCATGGGTGGACGACTGAACTCAAAGTCCTTGCCGCACTGGGACGCCTGTCACTGGCAAGGTCGGTGGGTCTGCAAGCGATCGCGCGGTTCCCCGACGACGTCGTGGTCCGAACCAGTCTGGCCAAGGCACTGCGTCTGGTTGGCCGACTGCAAGAGGCTGAACGCCTCTATGCCGAGACCCTTGAGCTGTTCCCAGGCAATGAGTACGCCCGCAACGGTCTCGATCTCGTCCGCCGCGAGATCGAGACCGGTGTGCGCGATATGGCCGACCACGCTCTCTCTGCCGACGAGACGGGCCGCGAGCGACACGAGGTCCAGCAGCGGCCGGCCGAACCCGACCTCCGCTCGGACGACATCGAGGTCCTACTGGCCGACGCTCACCTGCTGCGGCGCTGGGGGCGCGGCACCGGTCATGTCGGCCCCACGGACGAGATGCGCGTGGAGGCCAGGCGTGTGCTCGAAGGCCTGCGGGCCTTCACCGGCAGCGACCCGCGGGCCATCGCCGAGAGCGGGCTGCTCATGCTCGCGACTGACGAGCTTGAGGATGCCGTCGCCCTTCTCCGCGACGCCCATGCGGGCCCGTACCAGCAAAGCGTGCGCGTGAGCTATGCCCTCGCCCGCGCGGAGCGCGAGCTTCGCAGGCGCGGCGTCCAGTCAGACGCCGGCAGCGCCGATGAACTCTCGCTATGGCGCGCGATGGAGCGCAGCAGCCTGCCACTGCGCCCCCTGGCCCTGCTTGGCGAGGCCCGAGCTCACCACGCACGCAATGGTACGGGCGACGACGGCGCCCTGCAGGATGCCCTCGGCCGCCTGGGAAGGTGGGCCTCGCACACCCTGGAGCGTGCTGAGGCGCAGAGCGGGACCGACGACGAGTTCCCGTCCTGGTGGGCCGGCCATGTGTTGCGGGTCATCTATGGCGGCACGCGCATCAGCGGCGCCGACGACCTCGGCGCCCTCGCCCCGTACCGCAAGCGGCTCGACGAGCACGCCATCGAGCTGGACGCCCGCGAGGATGAGTACCTCTACCGGCACGCCCGGACGTAGGCCTACCCCCTCACCCCTCCCATCCAGCCGTCGTGTCGCCCAGCTCCCGCCTCAGCCGCCCCAGCTCGCCCCTGAGGTCCTCTACCACCTCGGCGTAAGCCGGGTCGGCGTAGACGTTGCGCAGCTCGTAGGGGTCCTTCTCCAGGTCGAACAGCTCCCACTCCGGCGGCAGCGGCTCCTTCTCGTAGTAGTAGATCAGCTTGTACCTGTCCGTGCGCAGGCCGTAGTGCGAGAAGACCCCGTGGTGCGCCAGGTGCATGAAGTACCGATAATACAGCGCATTGCGCCAGTCGGCGGGCGCCTTGCCCTGCAGAAGCCCCCGGAAGCTCCTGCCCTGCATCTCGGCGGGGACCGGCACTCCCGCGAGGTCCAGGAACGTGGGCGCGAAGTCCACGTTCAGCGCGATGTTCCCGTTCCGGCGGCACGGAGCGATCTCACGGGGGTACCGGGCCACAAATGGCATCCGGAGCGACTCCTCGTACATGAACCGCTTGTCGTACCAGCCGTGATCGCCCAGGAAGAAGCCCTGATCGGAGGTGTAGATCACCATTGTGTCCTCCGTCAGGCCCTGCTCGTCGAGGTAGTCCAGCATCCGGCCCACGTTGTCATCCACCGAGGCCACGCAGCGCAGATAGTCCTTGATGTACCTTTGGTACTTCCAGCTCTTCACCTCGTGGGGCGAGAGCCCTTCGGGGGGCGCGCCTTTGGTGTCCTGCTCGTCCAGGTCGCGGTCGATGCGCATGGTGGCATAGGCCGCGGCGGCGGCCCGGTTGGAGTAGTCGTCATCGAAGGTCGGAGGCTCCGGGATATCGATGTCCTCGTACAGGTGGGCGTGCTTGTCATCGGGCTCCCAGCGGCGGTGGGGGGCCTTGTGGTGGCAAAGCAGGCAGAACGGGCGCTCGCGATCCCTGCTCTCTAACCAGTCCAGGCACAGGTCGGTGATGATGTCGGTCACATACCCCTCGATCGCCCTCTCCTGTCCCATGTCGATCATCACGGGATTGTGGTACAGGCCCTGTCCGGGCAGTACGTTCCAGTAGTCAAACCCTGTGGGATCGTGGATGCCCCCGTGCCCCAGGTGCCACTTGCCGATGATGGCCGTCTGATAGCCCGCCTGCCGAAGGAGTTTCGGAAACGTCTGCTGACGGCCGTCGAACTTGTCGTCCAGCGTCTCGACCCCATTGACGTGACTGTAGGTGCCGGTGAGGATCGTCGCCCGGCTGGGGGCGCAGATGGAGTTGGTGCAGAAACAGTTCTCGAACAGGACGCCCTCATTGGCGATGCGGTCGAGGTTCGGGGTCTGGTTGATCCGACTACCGTAGCAGCTCATGGCGTGCGCGGCGTGGTCATCGGACATGACAAACAGGATGTTGGGGCGAGTCATGGGTTCATTCCCTTCGACGGCATTGCACGGCCCCGCCGTCCGCTTCCTCCCGGAAGACCGCTCACCCGCAGCCTCGTGTGGGTCCGGGATGATGCCGTGCCCACGAGTTCGCCTCCTCGGCGGAGGAATCCTCGACCCCGTCCGTGAACTGCCCGTGGATGGTACCGATCCACGTTCCGCACCGTGGGGGCTTCCCCGAGGTGCGGCCTTCCCAGAGGAGCTCGCCACGCCATGCTCTGCGCCTTCGCCTGTGCCCTGCTCTCCGCAATGCTCGTGCTTTCCGTGTGCAATGACGGGGCCTCGGCCGCCCAATTGCCGGATGTACCGGGCATCCGCCTCACCGAAGCGGCCGTGCCCTCCTCCGTCGACGGGGCGCCGCAGCCCATCGTCGTCGGCGTCCCCGAGGGCTACGACCCGGCCACACCGACGCCGCTATTGGTGGGCCTGCACACCTGGTCCTCGCACTATCTGCAGATGGTGGAGCCCTATGCGGCTCAGGCCGCAAAGCGCGGCTGGCTCCTGGTCTGTCCGCACTTCCGCGGGCCGAACCTGACCTCGAACCCCAACGCCACTCAGGCCGGCGGCTCGATCCCGGCCCAGCACGACATCATCGACGCCATCGCGCATGTACGGGCCACACAGAACGTGGACGCCTCGCGCATCTACATCACCGGCGGCTCCGGGGGCGGCCACATGACCTGTCTGATGGTGTGCAAGTACCCGGACGTCTTCGCCGCCGCGGCGGCCTGGTGCCCCATCACCGATCTGCGGGCCTGGCATGCTCAGCAAAACAGCTATGCCGCGCATGTGGAAGCCGTCTGCGGCGGCAAGCCCGGAGATTCGCCCGAGGTGGACTTCGAGTACGCACGGCGCTCGCCGCGGACCTTCATCACCAATGCCGCCAACGCCCATCTGCTCATCGGTCACGGCGACAAGGACTATACCATCTTCGTGGAGCAGTCCTGGGAGACCTATCTCAGGCTCAAGCCCCTGCCCGCCCACGGGGTGGTGTTCCAGTCCTGGAGTGCCGGCCATGCCGACAAGGCCGGGGAGGGGCTGGACTGGGCCTCGGCGTTTCGGCTCTCCGCTGTGCCGCCGCAGCGGCTGGACATCGTCACCGACGAGGCGAAGAGCTACTTCTGGCTCCACCTCACGCCCGCGGACGCGTTGACGCCGGGCAGGTGCACGGCGGTCGTCGTGCGCAAGGGGGACACCATCGCCGGGGACAAGACCGTCGCGGAGACCACGCTGACGCTGACCACCGAAGGCCTCGCCCGGGTGCACGTGGACCTGCGGGCGTTGGGGCTGGCATCACCCAGGGCGCTGCCCGAGGGAGGAGCGGTGGAGCAGGAAGTCCTGCGACTTCACCCCGGGGCGGGGAAGACGGAGCTTGCGATCGCGTTCTGACGGCGACCGCTCAACCCGGCCCTGTGCCGACGCGCACCACGCGGCTCAGCGGCGGATAGCAGTCCTCGGAGATGAGCCGGTGCACCGAGGACCCGTCCGGCTCCACACGCAGCCTCGTGGTGCGCACATGGTAGCCGGGCTGCCCGCGTTTGAGGACCTTGCGGGAGCCGCGAGGCAGGGCGGAGTCCGGTCGCGAGACCTCGGGCGCGGGCACGATGTCCGTGGTCTCGTGCCGGACTAGGAAGGTCGGCAGAGGACGTCTCTGCGCACCGGGCTGCGCCCGGCCTTCCACGCGGCAGATCAGCTCGTCCCTCTCCCGGCCTGCCCGGAGCCGCACCGCGAACGGGTACGGATTGCGCAGGCGCAGGTCGATGCCGCCCGGGGCCACAGCGGCATCGCCCCCCGGCGGCACGTACCCGGCGGGCCACGTGTGGCGGTGCCGCTCGAGCACATCCAGGCCCGCCGCCAGTGCGGCGCAGTAGAGGGTCGAAGAAGTCTGGCACACGCCGCCGCCGAAGCTTCGGACCAGCTCCCCGTCGTAGCTCACGGGGGCCTTGCGGTAGCCCCGGTCCACCGTCCACGGCCCCGTCGTCGCCACGAAGGAGAACTCCCCGCCCGGCCTCAGAACTGTCCCGTCCATGGCCTCCGCCGCTCTCCCGGCGTTCGCCACCTGCGACGCCGTTCGTCCCCCCAGCGATGTGGCGTAGGCGCCGAGGGGTATCGCGCGTCGATCCAGGACGCCGCGGGCCATTGCGGCCAGCAGGACGACAGTGACACAGCAGACCAAAAATGGGTACCGTGTGGTGGACATGTCGGTCCGTTCTTCCGCGCTTCGTCCGGCTCGGCGCCGGCCGTCCGGATGGCCCTACCTGACCCGCAGCCGACTCTCCGCCCCGGAGCCCCAGACCTCGGGTACGTACATGCTGTACACGCTACTGGGCATCACCCGGTACTCGCCCGGGATCGTGGCACGCAGGTCGTAGGTGATCCGGTGGACCCCGGCCGGCAGGGAGCGCCAGAACACGGCGACCTTGTCGTCCCGATACTCAATGTTGTCAACGCCCAGCTCATCATAGCGCCACCACAGGTCCTCGGCGTCCGGCTCGATGGCCTCACATCCCGCGGGCAGGTAGTCTTCCAGGATCATGTAGCTGTGGTCGGCGGCGGCCGTGAGCGTCACCACGCAGCGCAGGGTGTCTCCGTAGCGAACGCGGTCCACCGGCCGGCTTGGCATCTGCGGCTCCTCAACCCCCGGTTGGGGGCGCAGCAGGTAATACTGCCGGTCGATATCCAGCCGGGCCCGAGAGGCCACGGCCGGGATGTCCTCCTGGGCGATGTACTGGGCAAGCTCGGCGGTGTAATGCAGGATGCCCTCCTTGTCCAGCTCCACCTGTAGCGTGTTCTCGCCGGTTGTGAGGTCGGCGACGGGGATCTCGATGACCTGCTCGGGCCGGCCCACCATCTGCGGTGTCATGCGGACCGAGGCCCTGACCCGGCCGTTGAGCACGATCCGGGCGGTGTAGTCGGGCTCCAGCTCACGACTGAGCTTCAGGTACTCCACCATCGCATACAGCACCATGGCCGTGTCCCGTGTGGAGGACCAGTGGTCGCCGCGGCGCTGCAGCATCAGCCGGCGCGCCACCCGGGGCAGCCGGGGCTCGCCGGGGCGGATCAGGCAGGTGGCCAGGAGGGCCATCGCGGTGGTCTCCGCCTGCGTCCACCGATCCCAGTAGTGCCCCGCATCGTCGCCCCAGAAGACCCCGCCGCCCGCACTTCGCGCCCGCCCCCACAGGCGCCCGAGGTAGTCCTCGGCCAACTCGTGTCGGCCGATGGTGTGCGCCGCCAGAGCGTGGGTGGCCAGGGCATGCTCGCTCCTGACCTGCGGGGGCAGATCGTCGCCGCCCAGGCCCCGGTTAGCCGCCTCGGCACGCCCTCCCAGAGCCAGGACGTACAGCACATACCCGCGGGTCTTCTCGTCCAGACCCTTGCGGTCCGCGACCCCGGCCAGGTACTCCAGGCCACGGCTCAGCCGCTCGGCGCCGACCTCGAAACCCGCGCGCTGCGCCTCCACAAGCGCGTACACGGCGTAAGCGCTCATCCACGGATCGGCGGCATCCTGCTCCCACCAGCCCCAGCCGCCGTCGCCGCGCTGGTAGGCGTAGATCCGCGTCAGCCCGTCTCGCACCATCTCCGGGAGCTTGCTCGACACGCCGCTGTCGGTGAGCTTGAGCTCCTTGAGGGCGCGGCTGATGACCACATCCGGGAGGAAAGCGCTCAGGGTCTGCTCCGTGCAGCCATACGGGTAGCCGGCCAGATAGCTCAGGGCCCCCAGCATGGCCGAGGCCACGGAGGGAGAGAGCCTCAGGCTCAGCGCGCCGTGCCCGGGGATGGCGTCGCGGTGGACCTGAAATGTGGTGGCCATCTTGTCGCGCACCACTCCGCTGCGGCAGTCCATCCGCTGCCGCCCGTGGGGCAAGACGGGCAGCGTCACTCTGACGGCATCTTCCAGACCGCTGTCGGTCCTCGCCCAGCCGAGTATGGGCAGGGGGTTTGCGGAGGCCACGCGGATCTCGCGCTCCAGAGTGTACCGGGCGCCGGGGGCCAGGGAGATGGGGCGGCTGCTCTCGCGCCGGCCACCCGCGGGCTCCAGGTGCAGTCGCAGGCGCTGAGGCGTGTCGGACTGGTTGTGCACGATCGCGCCGATCCGGCAGCGGTCGCCCTGGGTGACAAATCGCGGTAGAATCGGCCGGACCATCAGCGGTTTGCGGGACACGACGGTGGATGTGCCGGTCCCCACCGCCGTCGCCATGCTGTGGGCCCGGGCGGTGGCGCGCCAGGAGGCCAGGTCATCCGGGAGGGCGAACTCCACGCTCCCGCGCCCCTGCGCGTCGGTGACCACGGCCGGAGCCCAGTGGGCGGTGTCGCGGAACTTCTCTCTCACCTCGGTGGGCCGCCCGCCCTTGTCCTCGGGACTGAGGTACACCTGGGGGAAGGAGAAGTCCGTCTGCACCCGGTTTCCGACACGGGGGTAGAAGGCCGAGACGATGTCGGGCCGGGGCTCCGGAGCAATGGCGAAGATCGCCTCGTTCACCACGGCCAGCGAGACCTCGGCCGCGGTGGGATCGCCGTTGGCCTTCAGAGTGCGCAGGTCGTAGCGGATGCGCTCGCCGGGAGCCGCGGTCTGTCGGTCCGGAGTGACCTCCACCGTCAGCTCTCGTCGCCGGGTCGAGATCGCCAGGCGCTTGGAGCGCGTCACGAACTCCTTGTCCCGCACATAAGATACCGTCACGTAGACCCCCGGTACGTACCTGCCCTCAAGCGGCACCTTCAGCGTCGTCGAGCGCCTGTCCAGACGTCTGGTGTAGGTGTCAAACACGTCCTTGCCCTCGACACTCACCAGGGCGTCGGCCCCGACGCGGTCGGTATTCACCAGGATGGTAGCCGTGTCGCCCTCGTCGTAGACCCTCTTGTCGGCGATCAGCTCCAGCTCCGGGTACTTGTAGTCGTAGTCCCCGGCGCCCTCGGCGACGACCCAGAGGTGCAGCGAGCGCACGATTCTGTTGCCCCGCCTGTCCCGGGCCGTGGCGGTGATGCGGTATTCGCCGCGGTCGGTGGGCCTGGCCTCCAGGCTCGCCCGTCCCTCGCCATCGGTCTTCAGGGTCTGGCGGAGGCCGACCTCGTGCTCGAAGCCGTCCTGAGACCAGCGGACGGGGCCGGCGGCCACCTCCACCTCGGCTCCCGCCACGGGCCGGCCCTCAAAGTCCACCGCCTTGAGAGTGACCGTCGTGGCTTCGCCCTCGCTCAGCACCGTCTTCCGCGCCTCGGCGGTGAGAGAGAACTCGCCGCGCGCGACCCTCACGGTGCTCCGGCCCGTGACCTCGCGCCGTGCCGGGTCCGTGACGACGGCCTCGATGGTGAAGAAGCGGTCGTACTCGTCGGCGTCGGCGCCGAAGCCCTCCTGCGCCGTCTCATCCCTGTCGTCGCGAGGCATCCGTGTGGGAATCCGCACCCTCGCGCGGCCCGAGCCGTCGGTCACCACCTCCCCGCTGTCCAGCCACTCCCCGTGCCCGGCATACCGGGCCTCATCCTCGAGTCCGAACTCCTCGGACAGCTCCTCCTCGGACGGGTCGTACCACATGGTGGCCACGCGGACGGAGGTGCTAACCCCGGCCTTGGCCACCGGGGCCCCGAAGTAATACTCCGCCTCCACCGTAGCCACGATGGTGTCGCCCTTCACGTACCAGGGCTTGTCTGTACTCACGGTGACCTTGTACTCAGGCTTCCTGTAGGACGCCACCCGGAAGCCGGAGCTGTACGGCCTGCCCTCGAGCGTCGCCATCAGGGCGTAGTGGCCCGATCCCGCGGTGCCTGGCAAGGACAGCCGGCCGTGAAACGATCCGAAGCTGTTGGTGCGCAGGGCGGAGGAGTGGATGCGGTCTCCGGCGTCGCTGTGGACCTCGACCTTCACCTCCTGCCCGGCGGGCACCTGGTACCCTTCGCCGGAGGCGCGGCGCACGATGCCCTTGAAGCTCACCACATCGCCGGGACGGTAGACGGGCCGGTCCGTGTAGGTGTAGACCACATACGGCTCGCTGTCCTCGCTGTAGAGGTAGGCGCGGACGGCGGCGAAGGAGCTCCCGTATCTACCGGCGACGAGCAGCTCGTCGCCACCGGGCCGGGCGGGGAGGGCGATATCTGCGATGCCGCCGGCGGACGTGGTCGTCTCCAGGAGCGTCTGATCTCCCGAGAGCAGGCTGATGTGGCATTGGGGCAGCGGCCGGCCGGTCTTCAGGTGTGTGGCGTACACCAGCAGACGGTTGCCCGCGTGTTTGGTGATGAGCCCCAGCTCCGTGACGGCCACCCAGGTGACGCGGCGGATGCCGTCGGCCTCCACGGCGACCATGTACAGGCCCGGGCCGGGCAGGGCCGGGTGCACGCGCTGGTAGAAGACGCCCTCGGCGTCGCGGGTGGTGATCGGCACCTCCGCGGGCGAGAGGGTGGTCAACTGCGGCCTGGCCGTCAGATCGGCGGCCTCCAGGTCGCCACCCCAGCCCAGGCCCAGGAACTGCCTCAGGCTCCCGCCGGCCCCGCGCTGCAGGGCCAGAGGATCTACCCGATAGCACTGCAGCCGCAGAGTTGGTGATAGCACAAAGCCCCTGCAGACGACCTCTACCCTCTCGTCGGGAGCGAACACCTGCTGGTGGACGATGAGCTCGAGGCCGGGCTCCTGGGGCGCAAGCTGCAGGCTCAACCGTGTGGGTCTGGCCTCCATGATACGGGTACGCACGTTTCTGAGCTGCCGTGCATTGCCGGTGGCCGAGACGCTGTATTGCCCCACAGGCACCGCATCGATGCGGAACAGTCCCGCCTCGTCGGCGCGGACGCTGCGGTAGCCGTCGGCCCCCGTGGCCGGAGCGAGGCGGACCCTCGCCCCGGCCACGGGAGCTCCGCTCTCCTCGGCGACCACGGTGCCCTCGAGGGTCCCCGTGGCGGGCTGGGTGGCGGTCAGGTAGAACGTCCCGCCGACCAGCAGCACACCTGCCAGGAGGACGGGGATGCGGGCGGCACCCCCGGATCGGTGAGACAGGGTCATGGGAGCCTCACCCCCTCACCCTCGTCCGGCCGTCGTGAGGTGGTCCAGCCCCAGGCATACAGGGCCAGAACCACTACCGCGGCGACAAAGGCCTTGTCCAGCCGCGGCATATCCCCGACACTCGCCAGCAGCCGACAGGCCGGGATGGCCGCCAGCATGCCCGCGGCGCAGAGCAGGCCGAGACCGGTCGCAGGCCCCCGCGCGCGTCGGTCCACCGGCCCGGCCGCCTCAGGCCGGTGCACGACAAGCACGAGCTGGGCCAGAAACAGACCCATGAGGTATCCGCCCACGGCGTAGCGCGGCCACAGCAGGTACAGCAGCGCCGGCGCTCCGGCCACCACAAGGCCCAGAGCCGCCAGATGACCGATCACCGCCTTCACAGCAAAGACGGCGTTCCCATCGCCGCCCTCCGCAGACTTCGCCCGCCTCTGCGTCACGCTGTGGCTCTGCAGCAGGTATGCCTGCCACAGGAAGGGGACCAGCAGGCCGAGGGCCACCGCGATCAGGCCGTAATGAGCCAGCAGATCGCCCGGACGACCCATCGGCACAAGCTGCTGGTTCAGTCGGTAGAGCACGAAAAGCAGGCCCAGGCCCAAGAGCGGAGCCACCGCCTCCGCGGTCGACGGACGCTTGCCCTCGGGCCTCCCGGCGATCAGCAGGGGGAACAGCCACGCCGCCTGCAGGGCGAGGGTCGCGCCCAGCCCGGCCATGAGTCGGAAGGCGATGACAAAGGTCCCTACCGCCAGCAGCCCGGCGATGACCCCCGTGCGCAGAGCGCTAGAACCGCCACCTGCGCCGCTGGAGAGCAGCCAGACGGCCAGGCCCATCACGACCAGGCCGGTGAAGTAGCAGTACGCTGCGAAGGCCTGCTCGAAGGCACCCGCGGCCACCAGCGCCGCGGCCCCGGCCGCGATGGCCACCGCCCCGCCGGAGGTCACCGGCCGCCGCAGGTCTTGCCCCACCAACCTGCCCAGCGCATCGCCGGTCACGGCCGCGACGACGGTCACCGCTCCCAGAGCGATGGGAAGCGACCACAGCGGCGACTTGTCCGGGAAGTGCTCCACCGCCAGTGCCACCGCGGCGGCGCCCGTGACGGTCAGCAGCGCCAGGTGTTCCGCCTGCCGCGCCGTCACCGACAACTCCGTGGACCCATCCCACAGGCCCGACAGCGCCCCCAGGCCGTAGCGCAGGATGACTCCGAACAGCACGGCCGACAGGGAGAGCCCCAGCATGGGCTCCACCGGCGTCCTGCGCCAGACGAGGAACACGACATTCACCGCCACAAGCGCGCAGGCGGCCGGCGCCACCCAGACCCGCTCCGGCCCGTCGCCGCCTTCGGGCTCCCCGGGCCGCCGCAGGCGCAGGAGCAGGAGGATGCACCACAGAGCCAGTATCGCACCCAGCAGGATGCTCTTGCCCAGCAGTTGGCCGGGCTGGAACGGCGGCTTGGTGGGGAGGGTGAGCAGGTAGGCCGCCAGTGCCAGCAGCGATGCCCAGACCAGCAGTGAGGACAGTGCCACGAACGCGGGCCGTGGGTCCGGCCCGTCCGCCGCTCGGGAGCGCCCGAGACGGCCCTGAGCGACATGCAGCAGCGCCAGCACCCCGACAATGACTCCGGACCAGTCCATCCATGCCAGCATCGCAGAGCACCTCGATCCCGACGGGCTGGGTGCAGGGGAAAGACGCCATCATGCAGGCGCACGTCCTGACGGCTGAAGCAGGCTCAGGGGGGCGGCCCAGCCGTTCGCAGCCGTGCCGTTCGCCTCCCCGTAGGTCGGGCTTTCCAGCCCGACTCGGCGATCCCGCAGGGCGGGATCGCCGGCTGGCCGTGGCACCACCCCGAGGCGGCCCTCCGTTTCGCCGTTCGTGAACGTCACGCCCTTTGGCATCGCCGCCTGGCCGTGGCACCCTCCCGAGGCGAGCCTCTGCCACTCCTTTCGGCGTTGGACACTCCTGTTCCTGTCCATGTTCCCCCCACGGAGAGATTGCGTCCGCCGCGCGCTCCGCGGCCCCACGCCCGCGAGATCCCGCCGAACACGGCCACGCCCCGCGAGCACGTTCCGTTTGCCAAAACTCGCCCGTGCCGTATACTGAGCACCACAGCCCGGCGGTTCGCTGCGAAGATGACGCCTACCCGAGCGTTCCGTGGCCCTGCAGGGAGCCATCGCCCCGGCGCTACACCCGCGCCCGCGGTCGCCACAGGCGGCCTGTTGCCGGCCGCCAACTCCATAGAGCAATGACAACACCGATCTGGAGGCACCGAGATGAAAGTACTTGTCACGGGCGGGGCCGGGTTCATCGGCTCCAATATCGTGGATCGCTACCTGGCCCTCGGGCACGAGGTCGCCATTGTGGACGATCTCTCCACCGGCTCCGCCGCGAACCTCAACCCCGACGCCACGTTCTACGAGGTCGATATCACCGATCCCGAAGCGCTGGAGCAGGTCTTCGCCCGCGAGAAGCCCGAGGTGGTCAACCACCATGCCGCGCAGATGGACATCCAGCGTGGGGTGCGCGAGCCCGGATTTGACGCGATCGTCAACATCGTGGGCAGCATCTACCTCATCGAGACCGGCATCCGCCACGGCCTGCGCAAGATGATCTACGCCTCCAGCGGCGGCGCCTGCTACGGCAACCCCGAGGCGATCCCCGCCACCGAGGAGACCGCCATCCGTGCCGTCTCCCAGTACGGAGTCTCCAAGCACACCGTGGAGCACTATCTGTGGCTCTACCGCCACAATGACGGCCTGAGCTACACCGTGCTGCGCTATGCCAACGTCTACGGACCGCGCCAGAATCCCGGCGGGGAGGCCGGAGTTACCGCCATCTTCGCCATGCTCATGCTCCGCGGCGAAGAGCCCAAGATCTTCGGCAAGGGCGACAAGACCCGAGACTACGTGTTTGTCGACGATGTCGTGGAGGCCAACGTGCTGGCACTCACCGGCGGCGACAACGAGGTCTTCAACATCAGCACCGGTATCGAGACCACCGATCGCCAGGTGTTCGACGCGGTGGCCGCGGCCGCCGGATACAGTAAGCCCCCGGTCTTCGCTCCCGAGCGCAAGGGGGAGATCCGCCGCACGGCCCTCAGTCCGCAGAAGGCCAAAGACGTCCTGGGCTGGGAGCCCACGGTCGCCTTCGAGGAGGGCTGTCGCCGGGTGGTGGAGTACCGGAAGACCGCGGGGGATAGGTGATAGGAATCAGGGGATGGGGGGGCCGGGCGACGGCGGCGGGCGGCGCCGTTCCGTGTGCGGCAGGAAGCCCCGGGGAATACTGTCACAGAATGGAAACCCTACATCCGCTGGATACACCTGCCGCAGACCCCATCGTGAGGCTCCGCGCAGGCGCGTGGAGCGACCGCTGCAGGCAGCAGGGAGAGACCGCTACCATGCGTTTCGTAGTCACCATCGACCGTGATGAGGACGGTGTCTGGGTGGTGGAGTGCCCGGCCATACCGGGATGCGCGAGTCAGGGCACCACCAAAAGAGGAGGCCGTGCAGGACGTGCGTGAGGCCATCGCGCTGTGTCTCCGGGTGAGGGCCGAACAGGGCCTGCCACTGACGATCGCGACGCAGCAGGTGGAGGTGAGCGTGTAGTGCCGCCGCTGCCTGTGCTCAGTGCGAGACAGGTAGTTGGGGCACCGGAGAGTCTCGGTTGGCACGTGGCGCGGCAGCGCGGGAGCCACATCATCGTCACCAAGCCCCGTCACCTGGCGTCTCTGTCTGTGCCCGACCACAGGGAGGTCGCCCGGGGAACGCTCAGGTCGCTCATACGCTCGGCAGGGCTGACGGTCGAAGAGCTCGTGGATGCTGCGGGCGGCATCCGAGCCCAACGCACGGTGCCCTACAGCGCCCGCCCTGTTGACGTGTCGGTCCTGTATGCGTATCCTTGACCGTACCGATGCTCAACTCTCACTTCCTCGTGTTCCTCGGGGCGCTTCTGGCCGGCGCCCTGCTCGTCTTGCCCCTTTCCGCCGTGGGCCGCAGAGTCCGGCGAGCGGATGGTGACACCGCGCGCGACTTCGATTTCACCGGAGTCGTCACGGTTGTTGCCGCCTGGATCGCCCTGGCCATTGCCGGCGCTCTGCGCCAGGATCCCGAGACGGTCAAGATGCTGCAGGCCGTGGTGCCCTGGGGGGCGGCGGTGATGCTGGTGGGGGCCGCGGTTGACGCCCGCGGACTGCCGGGGTACCTGCGCACCGCGGCGATCCTCATCGCCGGCGTCGCGGTGGCCCAGCGTGGCGTGAGCATCGAGACGTACAAGCTGCCGTTCTCCGAGCTGCAGGTCTCTCTGGGTCTGGCGGCCCCGGTGATCACGACCCTGTGGCTGCTTGTGATGTCGGCGCTCTTCGGACGGGCCGCCACGATCCCCGGGGTGCCCGCGGGAGTTGGGGCGGCGGCGGGTGTCACCTTCTACATCATCTGCTCCCTCAAACCGGACTTGACCAGCCCGGGTGGGGCGCTGTTCGCGGCCCTGCTGGCCGGCGTGTGCATGCCGCAGGTGCCGGCGGCCCCGCGCCTGAGTGGCGGCAACGCCACCTCCGGCGGCTATGTGATCGGCTTCTTCGTCGGGATCGCCAGCATTACGGGCGCTCTGAAGAACACCGCATTCCTCGTCTCCGCCGTTCCCCTGATCGTCGTGGGTGCACCGCTGTTTGCGGCGGTCTGCACCTATGCCTCCGACCTGCGCTCCGGGGTGCGCGCCATCGCCCAGACCACCCGGCGGCAGCACCTCCACGACATCCTGCGGCAGCAGGGCTACACTCCGAGACAGGTGCTGCGCCTGATCCTGGCGGGCACCGTCTACCTGTGCGCGCTGGCCATCTTGCTGGTCCTGCTCATCACGGTGACCTTCGTCGTCAAGCTGCTGCTGATCGTGGTGGCCGTATTGGCCGGGCTGGCGCTGTTTTACGTGCTGCTGCGGATGATGAGGCGTCCGGGGGCTCTCGATGTCACCGGCGGGACCCACACGGTGCAGCTTCTGGGAGTGAGGCTCGATGCGGTGACGATGCCCCGGGCGCTGGCGGAGGCGGAGAGGTTCATCCGGGAGAACCGGCCGCACATGATCGTCACCACCGACGCCTCGGGCTTCATGCGCGCCCAGGATGACCCGGAGTTCCGCCAGATCGTGAACCAGGCCGACCTCGTCACCCCCGACGGGGCCGGTGTGGTCCTGGCGGCACGACTCCTCAACGTCCCCCTGGAGGCGCGCTGCGCCGGCTGCGACATGGTGACAGGGCTGTGCGGGGTGGCGGCGAAGCTGGGCCGATCCGTCTACCTGCTGGGTGCCGCCCCGGGGGTCGCCGAGGAGGCCGCCGAGAAGCTCACGCAGGCGGCACCGGGGCTGCAGATCGCCGGCTGCCGAGACGGATACTTCCAGGAGCACGATGAGCCGGGCATCATCGAGGAGATCCGACGCACCAGACCGGCGGTGCTCTTCGTGGCTCTGGGTATCCCCAGGCAGGAGAAGTGGATCCGCAGTCACCTGCAGGAGCTGGGGGTCCCGGTGTGCGTGGGCATCGGCGGCAGCTTCGATGTGATCTCCGGCCGCAAGAAGCGCGCTCCCGTGTGGATGCAACGCACCGGTCTGGAGTGGCTCTATCGCGCGGCCAGGGAACCCCAGCGCATCCCGCGCCTGGCGGCCCTGCCCAGAATCGTGCTGCTGACCTTCAGGGAGCTACTGCGTCCCCCCCAGAGGCACCAAGAGACAAACGGAGAGCGCGAGGGGCGGTAGCGCACGAGGCGCGGCACCGTGTCTCCACTTTGACCTCGCTGCTCCGGCCTCCGGTTTCCGGCGGCACTCTCCGTCAAATCAACTGAGGTGGTTTCATGAGCACTCCCGTCCTGATCGTGGGCTCCATCGCGCTGGATAGCGTGGAGACACCCTTCGGCAAGCTTGACCGCGCCATCGGTGGCGCGGGCACCTATTCCTCCTTCGCCGCCGGCCTCCTGGCCCCGGTGCGGCTCGTCGGCGTCATCGGTGACGACTTCCCGGCCGAGGCCCTGGCGACGCTGGAGGCAAGAGGCGTTGACCTCGAGGGCGTCAAGACCATCCCCGGCGGCAAGTCCTTCCACTGGGCCGGCAAGTACGAGTACGACATGGGCTCGGCGCAGACACTGGACACGCAACTGGGCGTCTTCGGCGACTTCGACCCCCGCCTCCCCGCGAGCTACCGCCGCACGCCGTATGTGTTCCTGGCAAATATCCAGCCCCAGCTTCAGCTCTCCGTCCTGGACCAGATCGAGAGCCCCAGGTTCACCATGTGTGACACCATGAACTTCTGGATCCAGGGGGCCCGAGACGATCTGCTCAAGGTGCTGAGCCGGGTAGACATGGCCCTGCTCAACGACGCCGAGGTGCGGCAGCTCACCGGAACACCCAACCTCGCCACCGCCGCCCAGAAGGTGCTGGACCTGGGACCGAAGTACGTGGTGGTTAAGAAGGGCGAGTACGGCGCCACTTTGGTGTCCCGCGAGGGCCAGTTCTCCCTGCCCTGCTACCCACTGCCGGATGTGAAAGACCCCACCGGCGCGGGGGACAGCTTCGCCGGTGGCTTCATCGGCTTCCTCGCCTGGCTGGACCGCACCGATGACGAGGCCATGCGCCAGGCCCTGGCCTGCGGGACCGTACTGGCCTCCGCCTGCGTCCAGGACTTCTCACTGTCGGGCCTGCAGAAGCTGGATGTCGATGGCCTGTACCGGCGCTACGAGGACCTGCAGGGGATGGTGGACTTCTGCCAACTGCCCGCGAGGCGGTAGCGGCAACGTCACACCACGGAGAGCGCGGAGTTCCACGGAGAACGGCTGACCACAGAGACACAGAGAGCACGGAGAACGGAGGAGCACGGCGTGAGGTGTCGTCGGGCGTTGGCCGTATGGAGGGGCTGACCACAGAGACACAGAGACACTGAGAGCACAGAGAACGGAGGAGCACGGCGTGAGGTGTCGTCGGGCGTTGGCCGTATGGAGAGGCTGACCACAGAGACACAGAGACACGGGGCGCACAGAGGACAGGGG